>ERZ1023420.81-NODE-81-length-45870-cov-39.620343_pt1 | contig 45870 bp, 56 predicted proteins | sample MGYA00380512_ERZ1023420 | MGnify/ENA primary metagenome ERZ1023420 (study PRJEB33173, sample SAMEA4830390) | metagenome | study: EMG produced TPA metagenomics assembly of the PRJEB25223 data set... | reverse complement strand
TTTAGCCTCCAAATAGAAAAAGATGAGCAGGTAAACTTTACCTCAGCTCATCTTTTACGTAACGAGCTCACTTGCTCATTATCTTAATTGACAAGAGCTCCAAGTCTCTTACTAAGTATTGTACCCTTCTTAAAATTTTTTAACCCTTTATTAGCAAAAATTATGAAATAATTCTACGAATCATCACAATTGTCTAAAAAAAGGGGATAGTCTTACTTGCTTTAATGATGTCACTAGTATAAAAAAACTCTTTCCCCTTTCCTGTATAAGCTGGAATTAGTATCATATTTGCTTTAGCGCTATATAACCATTCTGGATTTAAACCAGAATTCAATATGTCTTGATATTCTTGAAAAGTATTTTCCCAATTTAAGTTTATTTTCATTAATTTACCTCCTGAAAAAGCTCCCATTCGATTGTCATCAATTTCTACACTCACTTACCTATTTCCACTTCATAAAAAATTCAAAACTGAAATGAACAATTTTTCAAAAAAAGGTTTTTCAAAACCTAAATAAATGTAATAATGGAAACAATTCATTTTCAAGGAGTAATACGTATGGAAGCGTCAAAAAATTATAATATAATAACATTTGTTTTGTTTATTTCTGGTATCTTAATTATGTTTAATCTATATACCGCAATACCTATAACAGAGCATTTAGCTAATGATTTTGGTATATCTCAGTCAGTTGCAGCAATGAATGGTGTGGTTTTTTCAGTCACTTATTCCATTAGCTGTTTATTTTATGGTACTATTTCAGAAAAATTTGGAAGAATACGTGTCATTTTACTTTCACTGATTGGTCTAATTATAGTTTGCTTTTTGATTGGATTTGTAACTTCTTTTGATACGTTATTGATTTTACGAGGCCTCCAAGGAATATTTGCAGCTGCATTTTCTCCCATAGCTATTACTTACACTACCGAAACTTATCCACTTAAAAAGAGGTTAACAGCAGTAAGTTTTATTAGTACAAGTTTTATGCTATCTGGTATTTTAGGTCAAAATTTTTCAGAAATATTAATCAGCCAATTCGATTGGCACATTATTTTCTTTATACTTTCTTCACTATACATCTGCTTAGCTATTATCATCTTTAGAAATGTCCCAGAAAGCCCTGTAAAAAATTCAGACGTTCAAATCCTTAAATACTTTAGCAATTTTAAAGACTTTGCTAAAAATAGAAAAGTATTAATCTGCTACTTTATTTCTCTAACATTACTTACAACATTCATTTCTATGTATGCAGTAATAAATGAATTCATACTATCGGATTCTATACACGGAGATAATCACACAGCATTTCTAGTAAAATTATTCGGTGTTTTTGGTATGCTAAGTTCATTAATGTCGGGACGTATTAGTAGTAGGTATGGTGTCAAATTTGTTTTAAATATTGCTTTAGGCGTTTGTGGTGTGACATTAATATTAATGCCTTTTGCACATAATATTCTGCTAATAACATTTTTAAGTATATGTTTTGTTGCTGGAATTGCGTTTGCAGTCCCTTTAGTTATCGCAAAAGTAAATATGGTAGTGTATGGAAATAGAGGTTTCTTCTTGTCTGTTAACACATTTATTCTATTTTTAGGTACAGCAGTTGCTCCGATCCTATCAATTTACCTTACTTCTCTAAATAATTTTACAAGTATGTTTGTAATCATATCATCTATTGCATTCTTAGCATTCCTTGCTTCATTATTCTTGCCAAGCGATGAACAAACAACTTATTGATGCACTTTTCATTGTTCTATAGTTTGAACTAATAAATCAATTCAAATTTAGTATTAGACGTTTACATTAATTACAATTATTCTTGCAGTAGTTTCAAAATTTTTGAGGAGTGATCATGTTATGAATTATTCACCAAAACAAGGCACACGTAGCCATGGTTTACCACACGATCCTTTTAAAAGCAGTACCGTTCCTAGACCAATTGGATGGATTTCAACAATATCAAAGGATGGTAAAGATAATTTAGCACCTTATAGCCAATACCAAAATTTAACATGGGATCCGCCTATGGTAATGTTTGCAGCTAATCAATCTGTTTTAGGAGAACACGAGCGTAAAGATACAGTTAAAAATGCAGAAGAAACAGGATGGTTTGTTTGGAACATGGCAACTTATGATTTAAGAGAAGCAGTAAACTTATCTGCTAAGGCATTGCCACCAGAAGAAGATGAATTTGAATTTGCAGGTGTAGAAAAAGAGAAATGCATTGAAGCGCCTGGTCACAGAGTCAAAGCATCTCCTGTACATTTTGAATGTGAATATGTCCAAACAGTGCGTATCCCTACTGGCGATCCAGTATCAACTGTAGATATGGTAATAGGCCGTGTAGCACAAGTTCATATTGATGACGAAGTTATTCTAGATAATGGGAAACTTGATATACAATCTATTAGACCTATTGCACGCTTAGGTTATTATGACTATACAGTTGTCGATCAAATTTTTGAAATGAAAGCACCATCTGCATCAAAAGAAGAGTTAGCTGGTTTAGAAGGAAGGAATTTTGATAACAAATCATAATTATTTCTTTATAAATTCCATTAATTACCAATAAAAATGCCTACTTAATTTTATAAGTTAAGTAGGCTAAATTTATATTAATTTCGAATCTAATATTTATTAATTAGTAGTACCTTGAATTAATTATTAGCGTTAAAACATTAGACTTGAGCTTGCTCTAATACGCCATCTTCCATATGATAAACCTTATCACAATATGACGTAAGTCGTTCATCATGTGTAACTACTATACAGGTTTTGTTTTTTCTTAATGTCTGTTCCTTTAAAATCTTCATAACTTCCATAGCATTCTGGGTGTCTAAAGAGGCCGTCGGTTCATCTGCTAAAATGATTGAAGGTTGCGTATATAAAGCTTTGGCAATTGCCACACGTTGCTTTTGTCCTCCAGATATCTCACTTGGAAGCTTATTTTCAATTGATTCCAGATTAAGCTGTGACATGAGTTGATTATACTCATCTTCACTTAGCACATTTTTCTTTTGTTTCTTTAGTAATTTAAATTGTTGTTTTACAGTTAAAAAAGGCACGAGATTAGTTGCTTGCAGTATGAATCCAATTTCTTGCATTCTTGTGTGTGCTAGTGCTTTCTGAGACATACCGGACACTTCGCTCCCATTAATTATAATATCACCAGAACTTGGCGTTTGGAGCGCCCCCGCCATAGTTAAAAACGTGCTTTTTCCAGAACCAGAAGGGCCAATAATAGCAATGAGTTCTTTTTGATTAAATTTGAGTGAGGTAGGTTTTACGGCTTCTATTTTTTGATTTCCGTCTTGGAAATATTTAGTAACATTTTTAAATTCTAACATTTAATTACACTCCTTATTTACCCTATCGCTTTAAGTGGATCCACTTTTCTTATCGTTAATATAGAGAACAGACTACCTAATAGTGAAACAACAATCAGTACAATACCGTATATCGTTAGAGTTGCTATGCTAAATTTAATAGGCACTGCACTTGGTAAAAATAACCCTGTTATTAATGTCAGTATTAATCCAACAATTGTACCTATTAAAGCAATAATAAACGTTTGTGATATTACTACCTTTGCTAAATAACCATTTGTAAAACCTTGAGCTTTTAATACACCAAATAAATTTGTCTTTTGCAGTGTAATCACGTATAAAAATATACCTATAACTGTTGCTGAAATAACAAATAGAAATGAAATCATAAAATTGAGGGTTAAGTTTTGTGCTTTATAGCCAGGTAAATTCTCAACAAAATTTTCAATTTCAATAGCTTCTAAATTGCTATCTAAATTCTTTTTATTCCATTCTTTATCTTTAACAACTACAGCGTTCGTCATGCCTTCTTTTAAGGATGGATTAATTTTTTCTATTGTACTATTACTCGAGAAAATCACAGGAGAAGCGTTATATTTTGCACTCTCACTAAATCCTACTATTTTTAGTTTTTCATCAGACTGTGATAATGACAATTTATCACCAACTTTGAAGCCTTTTTCTTTAAGCGTTTCATCAGCAATAACTTCATTATCAGAATTAAATTTCTTTCCTTCAATCATTTTGGGTACTAAAAAAGAATTATCTTTAACGCCAAATAGCAATGCATTCTCTTCGCTATCACCGTTAGAAACAATAACACCCGTCTGCTTTAAACTTGTTTGTTGCTTATATGTGTTTTCTACTTTATCTAAATTAAAAGCTGATTGCTCAACCGTTTGATTTGCATCTTTATTTAACACAATTGCATCAGCGCCCCATTTATCAATACCCTCTCTGTTCATATTCATCAATCCACTGGCTAAACCAGATAATAAGAACAGCAAGTAACTTATCATTATCAGAACGCCAACGATTAAACTAAATTTCAATTTATTACGTTTAATTTCATTCCATGCTAAAAACATAAATACCCTCCTTATATTTAGTGCAATAATATGATTAATTGATTTTCTGTTTATGTATATAAAATTTCTTAACATCTAGTTTAACAATTACTTCCTATATTTCATAGTAATTGTGAGAAAAGGAAGAATCTAAAATACTAAGCCATAAATTATATTATTTATTAATATATTAAAATGACATTTTACACCGTTGTAGCTCTTACTTATTGTGATTGAAACAGTATTTATAAGGTGATTAAAAAATCAACTAAACTAATACTTTTTGATAATTACATATAATCTTTCTGACTCCTACTCCTTTTTATGCCCTAAGTGTCAATATCAATCAAAAAATTGTATTTGTATTTACACATAGGAATTAAATATTGTGTTTCAAGAAATTTAGAACAATTCTTTTTATTTTATATTAAAATTAGTATGTAATTAAATATAAATGAGGAGGATTTTATGAAATTGAAAAACAAAATTATTTTACCACTAACATCACTTACAACCACTTCTATTTTATTTGTAGCACTAAGTACCGTTTCCCAAGCTTCAGCAGACGAAAGAGAAGTTAATCAACCGACTAATGATCAAGGTCTAGATAGTTTTCAAAAAGTTAACATAAAGACACAAAATCAAAATAGTAAGCCTGAAAACCTGAGCAATCCATCTAATTCTGAACAACAATCTCCTAATACCGACTCAAAAAATGTAAAACAATCATCTAATTTAAATATACAAGACTCTACGGATGAAGATAATGCTTCTAATTTAGAACAAAGAGCTACTAACAAAGACGCTGAAATGACGAATGAATTATCTAATACGGATGTATCTCAAAACAACAATGCTTCTAAAAATGAAAATCAATCTTCTAATTTAAAAGAACAAGATTCAAATGTTGAGTCTCAAAAACTAAATAATGCTTCTGAGGAGGAACAATCAAACTCAAACGAGGCTAATGATAAAATAAACAAAATGACGCTTCTAAGGATGCGCAAAAAGATGCTAACAATACGTCTGAAAAACAAACTGATGCTTCTAAGGATGCTCAATCTGATTCAAATGAGGCGGACGATAAGCAAAATGACGCTTCTAAGGATGCTCAATCTGATTCAAATGAGGCGGACGATAAGCAAAATGACGCTTCTAAGGATGAGCAACAAAACGCTAAAAATACGTCTGAAAATAAAAATGAAGTTGCTAAAGAAGATAATTATACACCTACAATTCCAAAAGGTAATCAAGGCGTAGTTAAGAAAAATAAATATCCTATAATTCTAGCTCACGGTTTTTCTGGATATCCAGATGAATCTAAACCCGCAGTCTTACCTCCGTATTGGGGTGGAAATAAAGTTGATTTAGACAAAGAATTAAATAAACAAGGATACGATGTTAGAGAAGGCGGAATGAGTCCGTTTGGAAGTAATTATGATCGCGCACTTGAGTTGTATTATTATATTAAAGGCGGAACTGTAGACTATGGCGCTTATCATTCTATAAAATATGGCCATGCTAGATACGGTAAAACTTATAAAGGCATTTATCCTGAGTGGGCTCCTGGTAAGAAAGTTCATTTAGTTGGTCATAGTTTTGGCGGCCAAACGATCCAAGTATTAGAGGATATGCTAAGAAATGGCGTTCCTGAAGAAATTGAATACCAGAAAAAACATGGTGGAGATATACCTGAAATATTTGCAGGGGGCAATGATAATATGGTTTCCTCTGTTACAACCATCGCCACACCTCATAACGGTACATTTATATCGGACAAGTTAGGTAATAAACCAATTGCTAGAAAATTATTCTACAAAATTCTAAAATACACTAGCAATAAATACACTAAAGCCGACTATGGTCTCGAACCTTGGGGAATAAAACAAAGAGATGATGAATCATTTATTCAATATTTAAAACGAGTTAAAGACAACAAAGTTTGGAAAACTGAAGATACAAGTTTTACAGACGGCTCAATTGAAGGATCGAAAAAAATTAATGATCGATTAACTTTAAGTAAAGACGTTGCTTATACATCTATTACTGCTGAAGATACCCATAAAACTTTTAATAATCGCCAACGTGGTAACTTCAAGATGTTTGCTCCATTTAAGTTATTAGCTAACTTAGTTGGAAGACAAAATCCTGAAAGTTGGAGAGAAGGAGATGGCCCTGTGCCATTAAAATCAGGTCTGTATCCTTTTAATAAACCTCACAAAGATACAACGTTTGATAGTAAACCAGAATTAGGATTATGGGGAGTTATGCCTACACTAAAAAATTGGGACCATATGGATCTAGTAGGATGGGATTTAACTGATACTAGAATTAAGCCTAAAATGGTGTTAGGTCTCTACGAACAGTTAGCAAACTATTTAGCTGAAGTTGAAAAAGTACAAGAATCTTCAAAATAACTTTTACTTATATTGATTAAAACAGAATTAAAGCTCACTAGTTAAATAAGCTTTAATTGTATAGGTACTAAAACCAATGCATTGTAAGTAAAATTAAAACACTTTCGTTGAATTCATAATATTAAATGAATTTATACGAAAGTGTTTTTTATAAATAGCATTACTTATTCTATAGAGATTAAGGATGTTTATATACATCATAAACATTCAAAGAAAAAGCATAACTATAAGTACGTCCTGTAATAAAGCCAATATTGAATAATTTATTAAATGCGAAATGGACTGTTAATAACTAACAGCCCACTTTTACAAGCGCAACATTAAACAAAAATTCGAATCTGCTAAATTGTATTTTTCAAAGTATTATACATTTCTGCTGTGTATTCATCTAATGCTTCTTTGGACATTTTCAAGCGTTCTTTAGCAGAACCATAACCAATTTCAATTTTTTCTTGAACGAGTCCTTCAAATATTTCATTGATAAAATCAACCGGATTTGCACCAGAAGTATGGATTCCTTTTCCACCTAAATCAGTATTAACTGCAGGAGGTATTACTTCAAAAACACTTGTATTTGTCTCAGATAATTGGTGTCTCAAACTAACGGTAAATGAATGTACTGCAGCTTTTGTTGCTGAGTAAATCGGTGCTATTGCCATGGGTGCAAAAGCTAAACCTGAAGAAACATTAATTATATTTGAATTAGTTGTTTTATCAGCAAAATACTGACTAAACAAAATTGACAGTTGTACGGTCGCTTCAAAATTAGATTTTATTTCAATATTTAAGTTCTCCCAATCTACTGCAGCATCTTTTTTCAAAATATTGAATCGGTTTTGGATGCCAGCATTATTTACCAGTACATTTATATCAGGATGATTTTCAATTACCCAATGATATAAATTCAGACGTTCTTCTGAACTAGATATATCACATACCTTTGTGATAACATCTGGAAATTCCGCTTCAATACTTTGCAGTTTGTCAGTATTACGTCCACAAATAATAATTTTATTATTGTTTGCGTAAAACTTTTTGGTGAACTGAAGTCCTATTCCAGAGGCACCCCCAGTTATTAATATTGTATTATTTGTTATATCCATTTTAGACCCCCTATAAGTCTACTCAGTGTAATTGCTTTTATCACCTCCGTCTAGTAATAAAACTTATTTTAAATTTCGCAAAAAGTATATTTATTAAATAATACAGGCTAATTTATATGTTGAAACATAGCATTTTTGATATGATTAATGAATAGTTTTAAGGAGGATTGATTGTATGTTCATCGCACAAGCTGATTTCACAACAAATATAGAAAATAGAGCCGTTTTAGACAACAAGGCATTACATGCTAAAGATGATTTTCGAGGATATGACGGTTTAATAGATGTTGAAATTTGGAAAAACGAAAAGAACTCTACCATTTCATATGCTATAGTATCTAAATGGTTAGAGAAAAAATATTTTCAAGCATGGCTATCTCGTCCATCACATATTGAAGAGCATAAGCAAATGCGTAAAGCAGAAAAGGAAAATACTTCTTCAATACATATTGAAAAACAAATTAAACAATTCGAACTATTAGATATATAAAATATAATAAAAGACGCTTCGATTAGAAAGAAGCGTCTTTACTATTTTAAAATTTATCCATAATGATAAGAAGCCTTTTGCACTTATTACAAAGTATTACCGTACATACTAAAGCTTTGAATTATGTCTTTCTCAAAGCGTTCCATTTAGGAATTGAGCTTCTCCGTTAAAGAAACTCCAATCTTCATCTGTGTTCTCAATCAAACTAAACATGATGTCTTCTTTACGTATCCCCATGTTTTCATGAAGTTTATTTGTAACTTCACTATAGAACCTTTGTTTTTGTTGCTGAGTCCTTGGCCTTGTAATAATTGTGAACACAATGACATCCTTTGTGCGTTCTACGCCTAAACCAGTATCCAAAATTTGCATCTCATAATCTTCATGTTGGTTCACTATTTGATATCTGTCGCCTTTGGGTGCCTTAAATGTATCTAGCATAACTTCATAAGAGATATTTAATATTTGCTTTATTTCTTCTTTTTCTCTTCCTTTTATTAAATCAATTTTCATTAGTGGCATGTCGACTCATCCTCCTATTTACATATGTTCTGTTATACCCGATTATAAGACGTACATTTATAAATAATAGATTTAATCGTTTCTACCATGCCAACAATATCATCTTCTTTTCTTATCCTAAGTTGTCACTTTAATAATCATAATTTAGAACGATTCAAAACTATAATAAAAACAACTGAATTTTTAATAAATTCTCTATATTAAAAGAAAAGAAGTGCTAATAACAGGCTGAAAATTTACTCATTATAAGTGAAATGTGAAACTAACTAGTATTACATTTTAAAATTACAATTGCGTGCTAATATATTGTTAAATTTATATGTATTTATTAAAAGTTTGGAGGTCGTTATGAAACAAATAATCCTTTTTTTAATTATTCTAGTAATTAGCGTAACTTTTCTATTCTTTACCATAGTTAATTCTTTAGGACATAATGTCATAAGTCCTAGTAAATTCAATGAGTATTATTTAAAAATTCTCTTGCCACAAGAATGGGGTTTTTATAGCAAAGATCCTAAAATCTTAGATTTAGCTTATGTGAAAATCGATGGAGCAGAAATTATTCAACCTAATGCTAATATAAAAACAGCGTGGGGCTTAAATAGAGGTGCACGAGCTCAAGGGACTGAAGCAGGATTGATTTATCATAAAGCTATTAGTATGGGCGAAATAAAAGAAGCAAATAACTATTATACTGACTTCATTAAGAAGACAAAAAAAGAGCCCTTTATAAAGATTAAAAATACAGATTCAAAGAAAACCTTTAAAGGAAAATACATATTTTATTCTGGTGAAGTAGTACCTTTTTCTTGGGCGAAGAGTACGGAAGAAAGACATATTGTAAAAAAATATGTAAAGGTGGAAGTCGAATGAAGGAGTATATAAATATCATTTATTCCACAATTACTTATTCTCCCTTCACTGAAATAATCGCAATAGTCAGAACAATTATAGCTTCTTCTACATTATTAACGTTACTATTTAACCCTATTAATACTTTATTTAAAAAGGTAACCGGTATAGATAATCCACCTATTTGCGATGCAGCGACTAAATACACCGCTTTTTGCTTCACAGACGGTTCTTATACTATTTTAATTGTGGTTAAATCTTTAATTATATTTGCACTGTTACTAATTATTTTAGGTTATATTCCTCAAGTGATAGGAATTTTACATTTTTATATTTCGTATAGTATTCAAAATACTATGATTACTATCGATGGTGGTGAACAAGTAACATTAGTTATAACTTTTTGGCTTATGTTAATTTCTTTATTTGATAATCGCATCAATCACTGGCACTCATCTACTGAGAAATGGAAATATAATAAAGCAATAGGTTGGGCTTTAATCATCACTTTAAAGCTTCAAATTGCATACTTATACTTAAACTCTGCAATTACGAAAATGAAAAATAGAGAATGGTTAGATGGTAGTGCAGTCTATTATTACCTAAATGACAATATATATGGCATACCAAAATTTCTATATAATTTATTTTCTTTTATTCTTGAAACACCATTAGTAGGGTTTGTAACATGGGGAACACTTATAATTCAACTATTAATATTTGCTTCACTGTTTGCAGGACAAAAATTTAGAAAAATAATGTTTTTTGTAGCTATTACTATGCATGAGTTATTCGCATTATTTATAGGCCTAATATCATTTTCATTAATAATGTCTGCAGTTTTGTATTTTTATTTTCATTCCATCAGGACAAAAGCAAATGGAGGTGACTCAATTGAAAAAAATAGTTCTATGTTTAATATCATTAGTTCTAGTACTAACATTTACGATACCAAACGCACAAGCTAGTAATTTCAATGAAAAAAATTACACAGGTGAACAATTATTTGAAGGTATATTTTTTGGTTATGGAGAAGTAGGTAAACAATTCAATGAACTTTGGGAGAAAACGTAATTCAAAAATTTCAAATTACAAGAGGGCTTCACTGATAGATTGCACAATTTAGAAAACAAACTTAAACAAAGAGAAGATAACTATTTTGTGAAATTTAAACAATCAGTTACTAGTGGAAACAGATTAAAGATCCAACAACAATTTAAAAAAGTTAATGATGATATTACTGAAATTGGTGAGGAAGAAATGCAACAAAAAGATGATAAAACTACTTATGCAATTAAACCTGGTTTCGTGGCAATTTTAGCATGGTCTTATGTTGGAGCAACACACATAGCTGCAGCAGTAGTACTGACCGTGGTATCTGCTGGAAACTATGCAGTAGTAGGTAATAAAGTTTATGGTGTTAGAAGTGTTGAAACAATTTCTGAAGGTCTATCACAAGATGAATATATTGATTTAATTGCTAAAAGATTGTGCCGTGTTTAATAATGAATATAATTATTTCAATATTAATTTTGATGGTTTCTACAATATTTTCAGTATATTTATTAATCAATAAAAAGTTAAACATAATAGCATCAATTGATTCGAAAAAAATTCCTGATCATTTGAAGAATAAAGTCATAATGTATTTTGTTATTACACTAATGATATCCACATTTTTAATATCACTAAGTTTACTTTTTATAGAAAAAAATTTTTTAATAGGAATTACACTTATAATAATAAGTATTTTAATATGTTTACCTTTCTACTCATATTGTAGCAAAATATATAGGTAAACATTTTTACTCATTCTCTTCGATGGTTTGTTAAATTGATGGAGTAGCAACGAAATTTGAATAGATTACTTCGATAAGTCAAATTATAGTTATATTAAAAGTAGATTATCTTTTTTTATATGTAAGAAGCGGTGATCATTTATAGGTATTGATTCTAATATGTTGCTAGAGAAATTCAATATTAATAAATCTTTTATGTCAGCAACAGGTGTTAATATTCAAAACGGATTATCTAATTCTGAGATGGAAGAAAATTTAATAAAGCAATATATTACGAGTAAAGCTACAGAAACATTTATCTTAGCCGACCATAGTAAAATGGGCAAATCCACTTTACTCACCTATTGTGATTTAAGCGATATTAACAAAATGTTTACCGATAAAATTCCTCCAAAAGATATCAATGCTTTTTGCCAAGAGCATAATATAGCTGTTTATTTTTAACGGTGGATTTCAAGCGTGATAAAGCGCCATCTATTTATTAGATGACGCTTTTTGTTTTGGGTGGTATATGAAAATATTCTATTGAATTTTATAACATATAAAAGATTATTTTAAATAATGCATACCTACTTTGACATAACTTAGTATTATGCGTCCTTAATATTCGGCGCATCATCAAACTTTTTAATTCTATTTATAAAGGCTTATACTAGAAAATTATATGATGCTTTATAATATTATAATAAATTGTCCACTGTATTGGACAATTTTAGATTAAGCGCTTACAAAGTATTAATATATACTCAATGTATGGAGGAGGGAATAATTTTGAATAAGGAGGAAAAAAAGAATACAGTTATAAATTTTTTACTAAATACCTCAGGATACACCAAGGCAACTGAATTAGCTGATTTTTTATCAATTTCTTCTAAAAGTATTTATCGTTTGATAAATGAAATAAATAATTCTACTACATGTAAAAAAATTTATTCAGCAAAAGGCAAAGGGTTTTATATCAATCCTGATTTTAATAGTTTGGAAATTACACAAAATCTCATTTCTAAAAGCGTAAAGTTATCAATGTCACCTATTGAAAGAAGAAACGAAATTATAAAGGATCTTTTAATGAGCTCCCCAAAACCAATTAATGTGAACCAAATTGTAAATAAATTTTATATTAGTGAGAGTATGCTATCAGTAGACGAAAAAGTCATTATAGAAACTATCCAACAGTTTAACCTAAAACTCATTCGTAAAGATCGTACACTGGTAATTTCAGGAGATGAATCCAATATTAGAAGTGCACTAATGCAAAGTATGGATACTTTATATTTAAATGTTGAAAAATTATCTAGTATCCCTAAAAGCATGGAAGAAAAAGACAAAAATTTTGTTTATAACCAAATAAGTACTATTGAAAAAACACTTAATGTTAATATCCCATATCCATACAATATTAATATATTTTCACACCTATATATTTTAATATTACGTTTTAGGAAACATGGAAAACATGATGTTAGAAATCATAGAAGTATAGAGACTGATGAAAACACTATGGATTCAAGGTATTACAGAATTTGTGATATTATTATCAAAAATTTCGAGACATATTTATCTTCCAAGCTACCTCGCATAGAAAAAGACTATTTATATAAGTATCTAACATCATATCGAATAGAACATGATAAACCTTCAAACAATGAAAAAGAATGTGATTTTTCAGATGACATTATAAATTTTGCTAATAATTTAATAACACCTTTGGAAAAAAGATTTCATAGTAATTTTTCAAACACTATATTTCGTATTGATTTAATGAAACATATAAAGCCCATGATAAATAGACTAGAGAACAATATTCTTATTAAAAATAATTTATTAGAACAAATAAAGTTTGAATATTCTGAAATATATTCTCAAACATCTCATATTTCTAAAAAATTAATACCAACCATTTCAGAAGATGAAATAGGATTCTTAACATTATATTTTGCTCGTGAAATAGAACGTAACCCTAGAAAAATCAAAACACTTATTGCATGTACAACCGGTATAGGTACTTCTGAACTATTACGGGTTAAAATTGAAAAAAACATACCTGAGATTGAAGTAACAGATGTAATATCATCAGATACTATCAATAGTGAAATTATTAACGATATTGATTTGATAATTTCCACTATTTCAATAAAAGATTTTAACGTTAGGCCTGTCGTTGTCGTAAGTGCGATGTTTAATAAAAATGACCAAGCAAAATTAAAATCTATTATTCCAAAGTTAGGTGTTAATTATGAATGAAATTTTATTTGAATTAACGACAAAATCAAATAATGAGTACAAAATTTTAGATGACATTGAGAACTTGCTTATTGAAGAGAACATTATTGATAAAAAGAACACCATGTTAAAGGACATTGCTTTAAGAGAATCAAAAGGGAACTTAGAAATATATCCAAAAGTAATATTACCTCATATTAAAGAAGCTTATATTTATAAAACTTGTATTATCTTAGTCAAAAACAATTCCTCACCTATTATGTGGCAAAACAGACTAATAGATTTAATTATTTTAATACTAATGCCTAAGAAAACTGATGATAGAGAGAAAAATTTAATAAGAAGTTTTATGAGGAACTTAGCAAATGAAGATTATATAAAAAATTTGATTACAAAGGAGTAATTGCATATGAATATCGTAAGTGTTTGCGCATGTACAGTAGGTATTGCACACACATATATAGCAGCAGAGAAATTGGAACAAGCAGCTAAAAAGAAAGGTCATTCAATTCAAATTGAAACACAAGGAACGATTGGTTCCGAAAATGAGTTAAGTGAAGAATCAATAAACAATGCAGATATTGTGTTACTCGCTGTAGACGTCAAAATATCAAATAAAGAGCGTTTCGATGAAAAAAAAATAGTTGAAATACCTACAGATTTAGCAATTAAATCACCAAATAAGTTAATTGAAAAAATAGAAGAAATTGCTGCAAGCAAAAGTTAAGGGGTGAAAATTTGGAGCTTACAAATATCTTAGATAAAAATATAATTTTTCCTAAATCGAATTATACTAATAAAGATGAAACTTTAAAGAGTTTAGCAACATCATTTAAAAAAGAACATTACATCGATGATATAGATGCTTTTTTAAATGATGTATATAACAGAGAAAATGAAGGTGTTACTGGGATTGGTAATTTATTAGCAATTCCACATGGCAAAAGTAAAAGTGTTCAGAAGCCAGGTGTCGCAATTGCAACATTAAATAATAAAGTAGAATGGGAATCATTGGATAATGACGGTGCTCAAATAGTGTTTTTAATTGCAATTGGGATCGAAAACTCAAAAGACCACTTAAAATTACTATCTCAAATAGCTAGAAAGTTAGGTAATGATGAAATAAATTCTAAATTACTTGGTGCTAAAAGAAAAGAAGAAATCATACAGATACTTACATCTTAAAGGGGATGAGGTTTATGAAATCATTTTTTTATAATTTAAATTTAAAAGCACATTTATTAACTGCCATTTCCTATCTTATCCCCGTAGTTTGTGGTGCTGGGTTTATGATAGCTATAGGAATGGCATTCGGTGGAGATAGTTCTACCGATTTAACTAAAACAGGTTATTCATTTTGGGATGTTCTCGCTGTCATAGGAGGGCTAGGATTAAAATTATTACCTGTAATAATTGCTACAGGTATTTCTTATTCCATTGCAGACAAACCAGGTATTGCACCTGGTGTAATTATAGGTTTAACCTCAACAGCTGTTGGTGCTGATTTTATAGGTGGCATCATTGGAGGGTTTCTTACAGGATACCTTGTATTACTAATTATTCAATTTGTAAAATTACCAAATTGGGCTAAAGGTCTTATGCCAATGCTTGTTATTCCATTTATCGCTTCACTCGTTGGAGGATTGATTATGGTCTATATCATTGGAGTCCCTATTGGCACTTTTACACATTGGTTAACAGAATACTTACAATCATTAAATGGCACTTCTAAATTATTCTATGGCCTATTGATTGGAGTTCTAGCCAGTATTGACTTTGGCGGACCAATTAACAAAACAGTATTTGCTTTCGTTTTGACATTACAAGCACAAGGTATTCATGAACCCATAACTGCATTGATTGTTGTTAATACTGCCACACCTTTAGGGTTTGCTTTAGCATACTGGGTTGCTAAAATTTTCAAAAAAAATATTTATAAACAAGTTGAAGTCGAAACGTTGAAAACTGCTTTTCCAATGGGACTCATTGAAATTGTTGAAGGGGTTTTACCACTAGCATTAAATGATATAATCCGAAGCGTTATTGCAACTGGAATAGGCGGTGCTGTAGGTGGTGCGATTTCTATGGTGCTCGGTGGAGATGCACAAGTACCGTTCGGAGGTTTATTAGTATTACCTACTATGTCTCAACCATTTACTTTTGTACTAGCCATATTAGCTAATGTAATTGTTACTGCTTTAGTTCTTACCATTTTAAAAAGATCAATTGATGAATCAAATGACTCAAAAGACGATACAGAAGAAGATGACATAGATTTAAATGAGCTAAAGATTACTTAAGGAGGTCAATTTATGGTGAATGCAAAATTTTCTCCATCATTAATGACGATGGACTTAGATAAATTTAAAGATCAAATCACTTTTTTAAATAAACATGTAGATTCGTACCATATAGATATTATGGATGGACACTTTGTACCAAACATTACTTTGTCACCTTGGTTTATTGAACAAGTTAAAAAAATTTCTTCTGTACCAATTTCTACACATTTGATGGTAACCAATCCAACTCAATGGATAGATCAATTAATAAAAATTGGAAGTAACTATATTTGTGTACACGCAGAGGTTATGAACGGAATTGCTTATCGTTTAATCAATCAAGTACACAATGCAAATTTAAAGTTTGGCGTTGTTTTAAACCCCGAAACTAAAATTGATGCAATAACACCATATATCGATTTGGTCGATAAAATAACTATTATGACTGTTGATCCTGGTTTTGCAGGTGAAAAATTTATAGATAATACACTAGAAAAAATACGAGAATTACGTGTTTTAAGAGATATCAAAAACTTTGGATATCTTATAGAAATGGATGGATCCTCAAATAAAAATACTTTTGAAAAAATTCAAAAGGCTGGACCAGATATATATATATTGGGACGGAGTGGTCTCTTTGGATTGAACGAAAGCATTGAAGAATCATGGTATGAAATGTTAGAAGATTTTAATAAAGCAAAGCAACAAATTTTTTAACTATAAATTCAACAAACACAATAATCCCCCTATTCAATGGTGATTAGGAGGGATTATTGTGTTTGTTAATACTACATCTTGATTGTACAAAGCAAAATATTCTTTTTGTTTCTCTTATTGATTACATATACAACAGAATACTTAATATATTTAGAATGTTCATTTACTTACTATTTATTACATTCTTGGTTAAATTACTCTCAGTTTTAAATTATCAATTCTACCTTTAAATTTACGTTTATGAATACCAGTATCTACTTAATAAGTTATTTAATACTTACCTCACTTTAACTTTTTATCAAATAATCTTTTTTTAATAAAAAGGAGAAAATAATTATAATCACTAAATGAATTTTAATGGAGATTTTATCTAGTAACTTCACTATTTGTTTTATCTTCATCCTTTATACATACTGGCACAGAAGTTGAATGATTAAGCGAAAAGTTGTTCATAATAATTGGACAATATTGGAATCTAAATTTTTGTTCATATGTCCTACCTATTAAATCATTAAATTGAATTTTAAAATAAACATTATAGGCATTTTCATGAGCTTTACACCTTACAGATAAATCAATCTTCCCTTGCGGAAAAGCATATTGTTTATCTAAATAATCATAAACAAAATGACTATAATTATTGTTTCCACTAGTTTCGAAATAACCACCTAAACCACTGTTTTCATTCAATGGAATTAACCGAATATTAGTTGCAGATTCTTTTCCTAAGTTAATTAAAGTAATAGGAAGTATATAGTTATTTTCATTACCTTGCTTTTTTATGTATATCTCACTTTCAAGTTCTAAATGAAAATAGGGTATCATCGCAACTCTACTATTATTTTTATTTAAAAGAACTTGATTTTCTTGTTCTCTTTGTCTCATAGCTTCTTGCTCTAGTGATAATATATGGTTTGATTTATGGTTTTTATAACTAATATAAATTCCGATTATTGAAACTATTATGGCTAAATAACTAGATACCTCCATAACTAAACTCCTCCAATAACTTGTATAATAACAACTTATGCTTATTAAATATCCATCCTCTATTAGACCTTTAGATGAATTATATTTTACCCAAAAATTCTTGTTCAGCTTTTTTCATTTCCTCAGAAAATTCTTTGTAATCTTTAACTGCTTTAGGGATAGAGAGACCAAGTTTAGTTACTTTTATTTCCTCTCGCATTTGCACATTTCTCTCATAGCTAACCCCTTGATTTAAATATAATACTTCATCCCTAGTTTCTTTATGGTTTGGATAGAAATAATAGCCTATTTTAGCATCAAATCTGAACATATAAGCTAGAACTTGCAAATAGTCTCTATTACCTATATTTTGAATTGGTTTATATTTAGCATCGCCAATTATTCTATTTTCTTGATTACGTCCAATAAAGTCTGGATAAACTAATCCTATTTTTGACCCTAAATGGCTACTAAACAACCTTTGGGATCCACTACCGCCCTTATTTTTGGGATGATAAAAATCTGCACTAACTAATGTATCAATATATTCTTCCCATAGCCACGCGCCATCAAATAAAATGCCACGAATTTTCTCTTTACCATTACCAATATAATGCTTATGACGCTGTAAAATTGTTAAACAAAGTTTCTGCAACTCTCTATATTCCTTATAATAAGCATGTCTTATAGGTCGCTTATTATTAAACATTATTATTTTATTTCTATCCATATGATTATAACTTGTAGTAACTTCACGAATTTCCTTCACTTCGTTCCTGACACTATTTAACACGCCTGCGCCTTCTTTTCTTTTTTTAATAAATTCTATCGTATGTCTAATTAACTGAAGCATATAATTATCATATGAAAATTCTCTCTGAGAATAAGCAATATTACCTATAAAAGGTGTGTTATTCTTAATATGTCTTTGAATATCAATAGTGCCCTTTATATTATTATTGTTATATTCATTTCTTGTATATTGCTTGAACAGACCTTTACGCATAGCTTTCTTTAAATAATAAGGAAAAATAAATATAAACAAATCAATAATTTTATTGTCTTTGTCGATTATCGTATTTAGATCAATAACGTAAGGTATTTTCAAAACATTTTCTATTAAATATTGAAAAAAATAATCTTGTTGTCCTTTCGAAAAACGCGATTCAATGATTAAATTTTCCTCATTATAGCCTAGAAATCCCATAATATTACTGGAACGATATTCTTGGCCAAATTTATTAAGAATAAATTGATCTGCTGTTATACCTTCTTGCTCTTTTAAACTATTTGGGAATACAAAGATGCCCGTCTCATCAAGTTCTGATATACTTTTATCTAATATTGAAGAAATTATATTGGGAATTTTACTAAACTCATTGGAAGATTCAGTAGAATTATCCTTAATTTTAACCAATTTCATCTTCTGAACCTAATTCTGAACTTATTTGTGGATGATCATAAGACGATTTAAATGATTCCATAATCTCTTCTTCATTAAACATGCCTCTAATATAATCAGATAAAAGCGGTTCTAAAAAATCTTCCCATAGTTCTTCAAAACTTATATCTTTTAATTTCAAGAAATACGCAGCTCCAATATGGTAATTTCTATCCAATTCATCTATTTGAGATATTGTATCGTTAAGACTAATCATTCTATTAACAGCTTCTTCTTTTTTATCTCCGAGAGACTCTAACATTTCTAAATTTTCATTTGCCTTAATTTCAATAAATCTAAATCTACGTCTCATCGCAAAATCAAAAGTATCTACAGATCGATCGATATCATTCATAGTTCCTATAATATATACATTATCAGGAATATAGAATTTGTCTTTTTCAGACTCCATATTTGAATACTGTGTTTTTACTGCTCCAGCAATCCCTCTATAACTAGGATCTATTGAAAAAAACAATTCTCCAAATATCTTTGAAATTTCTCCTCTATTTATTTCATCAATTACAAAGATATACTTTTTATGATTATCACCATATTTAATGTGATTTTCATGTTTTCCCATCTTTTTATCTGAAGAATTGCTACTTTGAGCCACTATAGCTTGCTCACAAAACATTTTGAATATTCCTGATTTTAAATCAAACCCCATAGTTCCATCATGAGATATAACAGGTCTAATGCCTTCAACAAAATCAGTATAATCATAATTGGGATGAAATTGAACAAACTCAAATTGTTCTGAAGACTCTAGATCTTCATTAGAAGTCCCTATCATATTACAAGCTATTGCTTTCGCTAGATAACTCTTACCTGTTCCAGGCGCACCCCTTAGTATGAGATTTTTAGACTTTAATAATTTATCTGTTAATTCTTTAACTACTCCACTTTCTATCATAGGCGCCACCTCAATTTTGTAACTCATATAATCATCATAAAATTGCTTGAAATATTCATTGGGAGGATTATCAGAAAAAAGGTCCATTTCTGCAATACTATAAGTTTGTTCCGTTTCTTGCTCTTTTTGTGCTTCTTCATCCCATAAAGTAAATCGAACGGCAGTCATGTTATAATTTTCAAAAGTTGTTCTAATGGTTACCCATCTTGAATACGAACCTTTATAACACATATATGGAATTTTACCGCTTCCATTACCGTTTTTTCTACCATATTGTCCGTTACTAAATAGATGAATATGAAATTCAACATCATTCATTAACACAGAGTTAAAGTCTTTAATTTTAGTAATTTTCACCTCATCAAGACCTTCATGTTTTATTGCAGTACTTTTGTCATTACTCGTAATATTAATTTGACTTTGTTCTACAAAATTTCTAAATAGATTTTTGAACAATTGATATTTTTTTTCATCAGAATTTAATATATATTGATAAAATTGATCAAGATTTTCACCGTTTTCTTTATATTTAGCAATTAACTGCTCATAATCATTCAATAATTTATTTATGTCACTTTCAATTATTGAAGAATCTGGCAAATCATTTATATAATATTCGAAGCCACTAATCGTGGTTTTTTCATAACTTTTCCCTAATGATGTTTTAGCTTTTAAATCAATATGAATAGGCGCGCTTTCGGGAGAATCTAATATTTCATAGATCGTGTTTGATGCTTTTACTATGTCATGTTTTTTTAATTTTTTATTTTTAAAATACGTAACACCTTGATTTAAAGTAAGAAATACTTTCTCTCCATCTCCACTAAATAAGAAAACAATATAGATACCTTCAGTAGTAGATTTTGTTATATTTTCATCCATAATAGCAACCCACGGTACTTCTGCAAAATTCCCATTTCCAATACTACCTTTGAGTTTAAAACCCTTCAGCTGTTCTATATTTTTTAGTTCATCGACCATCTGATTTTTCACTAATTTTCCAACTGGTGCCCCCGTAAATTCACCCGATTCCTTTTCTTTAAGGTATGTATTTCCTATCTCTTTAATTAATTTTGAAAGTGTCATTATTAATTATCCCCATTCATAAAAGTTTTATTAACTTTTCAACTTATCTATTCAAATTTAATTTTATCATATCAAAAACTTTTATAGATAAATATATTAATCTAACAAGCATTGAGAAAATTAAGCAAGATAAGTAACTAAAACATCTAAATTTTTTAAATTGTTATAAATTCATTACTTGGTTTCAGTTATGATACGCTTCCCCTTATTAGTGATATTGCTAAAAAATCAAAACCATAAACGACTCTCTATAAAATAATTAGTTACCTTCAATAACACAGTTTCTTTCCTAAAATATATTTTCAATATGAGTAGTTTATACTTGATTCAATATAATGGTATAATAGGAAAACACTAAGTTTTTGAGAGGTAAAAAATGATTAATAATGTTATAAAAGGCGACAGTATTAAAGTAATGCAAAAAATAGGATCAAAATCAATCGATTTTATTTTATGTGATCTACCATATGGACATACTCAAAATAATTGGGACAGTATAATTCCTTTAGATCAGTTATGGAAAGAGTATAAAAGAATTATAAAAGACAATGGAGCGATAGTATTAACTTCAAGTGGAATGTTCACAGCTCAATTAATGATGAGTAACCCCAAAATGTTCAAATACAGGATAATATGGGAGAAGTCTAAGGCTACAAATTTTTTGAATGCGAAAAAACAACCGTTAAGAAAGTTTGAAGATATCTGTGTATTTTATAAAAAGCAACCAATATATAACCCACAGATGTCAATAGGAGATGCTTATAATAAAGGGACACGTAAAAATCAACTTACAGGGAGTTATGGCTTATTTTCTCCTAGCGAGGTCAAAAGTGACGGAACGAGGTACCCTAATGATATTATTTATTTTAAAACAGCTGAATCAGAAGGTAAAGTTTATCATCCTACACAAAAACCAGTAAACTTAGGAAGATATTTAATTAGAACATTTACTAACCCAGGGGATCTAGTTTTAGATAACACATGTGGCAGCGGTTCATTTTTAGTTTCTGCAGTTTTAGAAGGTCGAAACTTCATAGGAATAGATAGAGATATAGATAGTAATCGATTTAAAGATGATAGAATAAGTTACATTGATATAAGTCAACAACGTGTCAAAGATGCTTATAATAATTTACAAAAAGATTCAGAAGAATATAAGAGTATAGATAAATGTAATTTATTTAAGGGGGGATCTAGTGGTTAATATTAATTTTAATGAACGTAGTCATGCTATTGACTTAATAACAGAAATAAATATGTATCTACAAAATTGTAATCTTCTATTTAAGAAAGCAGGAGGCGAAGCTACCTTAAAGAATTCAAAAGAAATTGATGGGAAGAAGAGAAAAATATTATTTCCTGATTTGATGCTTTATGAAGACAAAGAGAAAAATATTATAATGCAAGGATGGGAAATAAAATTACCCGATGTAGACGTTACTGATTCTGAATTTATAGCTGATGCTTTATATAAAGCAGAAGTTATGAATTTGAATAGTACATTACTATGGAACTTTAAAGATGTAGTCCTGTATGCAAAAGTTGAAGGTAAATGGAAAATAATGAAAGTATGGTCAGACTTAAATAAAATAAAAAATCGCGCCGATGTTGATACATATCGTCATACGTGGATTGATTTTTTAAAGAATAAGTTATTGATTGAGTTAAATCAATTTTTCATTAATGGTAATATCAAATCTAAAACTATTGCAGATGTTACTGATAACATAACTATACATTTGATTAATAATTATAAAGGAATATTAGCAGAGCATCTCAAGGAAAATTCAAAAACCAATATTAAAATTAACGCATATATTAAAAAATGGTGGAAGCAAGCTGAAAACGAATTCATGTCTGATGAAACTAACTCATACAATGCTTATGCAAAAACGCTTATCTTAAGTTGGATTACACGACTTTCTTTTTGCCATATTATTTCTGATAAACATTTCACTGCTCGTCAGATAAAAAATGTTGAACCAACTATATCTCCTAAGGAAATGAATAAATTATTTGAAAATATAACTAAGGAAAGTGACTTCTATACAATATTTAAAAATCAAATTCTTGATGAACATTTACCAAAATCTTTATGGATAGCATTGTTAGATTTTAATGCATTTTTGTTTGACAAGACTTTAAGTCATAAGAGTTTGCAAAATATGTTAGAACTTACAGTAAATCGATATAAACGCGAAATTGTTGGTCAATTTACTACTCCTGAAAAACTAGCACGGTTGTTAGTAAGAATGACAATTAAAAATTTAGATAGCTCAATTATTGATCCTTGTTGTGGTAGCGCTACGATACCTAAGCAAGTTCAAGAGTACATGATGGAATTAAACTTTGGTATAGAAAAAATACACAGTAATATATGGTCTTCTGATAAATTGAGTATGCCATTGCAAATCACAAATTTAACACTAACATCAAGCAAGTCTATGAATCAAATTAATAAAGTTTTTCAATATAATGTTTTGTCTTTATTACCAAATAAAGAGATACAATTTATATCTCCAATAGATGGGAGTGAACTGTTGTTTAAACTTCCTAAGTTTTCTAATATAGTTTCTAATTTACCGTTTGTTCCATCTAAAATTATAGATGAAGAAGATAAAAAAAGAATTGATGAAATTAAAAATAAAATATATGTAGAAAGTGACAATAATATAAATATAAGTAAAAAGTCTGATTATTATTATTATATTATTTTACATCTAAGTGAATTAATAAATGATAACGGAAGAATAGGTATAATATTATCAAACTCTTGGTTAGGTACTGATTCAGGTAAAATATTATATGCTGCCTTAAATTATTACTTTGATATTGATACTGTAGTTATTTCTGGAAAAGGTAAATGGTTTGAAAATGCTGATGTAATGAGTTCTATACTGATATTAAATAATAAAAAGAATCCAACAGATTCAATTAAGTTTTTGAAACTTGATTTTCCTTTAAAGCAACTTTCCTATAAAAATATAGATGAAATTGCTAATGACTATATATTAGATGCTCCAAGTAAATACTATACTCAATCTTCTTATAGTAAAGAAGAAATTACACTACTACAGAATAAAAATATTTCATTGAATTCATTATTCTTTGATATTTCATGGCTAAAAGAACTTAATAATTGTCTTATTTCCTTGTCTAGTGTTTTTAAAGTAATTAGAGGAATGAGAAGGGGATGGGATCCTTTATTTTACTTACCTTCTAACCATAATATTGAGCAAGATTATGTAGAACCTGTTATAATGTCCTCTAAAAATATTAAACATTATAGTGCTAAGCCAGATGGTGATGCATTCTGTTGTTCTAGAACTATTGAAGAATTAAGATCTTTAAATCACGATGGTGCATTAAACTGGATAAATAAATTTGAAAAGAGTGTTAATAATGTTGGTAAACCATTACAAGAAAGTTTAAGAAAGAAAAATCATCAATGGTATGAAATGAAAACTGATAATTCACTTGCGGAACTAATAACGAGTATTAATCCAGGAAAAAGAATATTTTGGTCTTCTTTAGATAAACCTTCATTTATCAATCAAAGGTTAATTGGTTTAAATAAAAAAGATAATTGTTTTGCCTCAACTTCTTTATTATTAGTACTTTTGAATTCAATTATAGGATTATTCTTTATAGAGTCAATAGGTTTTGGAAGGGGTTTGGGCGCTCTTGACATTCAAAAAAGCAACATTGAAAAATCATTTATGTTAAATCCAGAAATATTAACTGAAAATCAAAAAAATGAAATATTACTAGCCTTCAATAGACTAAATAATAATATATCAAATGATACTAGGGATGACTTATTCAATAAAGATAGGGAGAACTTTGATAAATTAGTACTAAAATGTTATGGTGTAGAACATCTATATAGCCAAATAAGAGAAAGTTTAATTAGCATGATAAATACAAGACTTGATGCTCGAAGTTAACAAAGTATTTGAACATTCACCTCCTAAAAGTTACAATTTTAATTTTATTCAAGTAGCCACTATAAATTATTATAACAAAATCAAAAAATTTCCAGAAGAAGACTACGAAACAAGTTGTTGAACAATCAGAATTAATGACAAGTCATCTATAAAAAACAAATCATAATGTGGTTAGAGAAATACTTCTCTAACCGCATTTATTAGTATCCCCGCTCAATTATTTTTTGCTTTTCCTTCTCAAGTTCAGGAACGTCTTCTTCATCTAATAAGGCATCTATATAATCTAAACCTAGATAATTTAATGCTGTTTCTAATTCAACACCTTCATTTACTATATATCTCCAAATTTTCAAACTAGTATGTTCATCATAAGCCTCATTGTAATGGTAATTATCAATAATCATTTTATCACCTGATTTGACAGAACTAGTGATTGATGAACTACTTTTATTACAATCAACGTATTTAAAACAACAGGTTCAAAATAACAAAATTCAATTAAAGGAACGACATATTATGTTCAATATTAAAAATAAAAATTAATATAAAACATTAAAATCAGAACGAGGCAAAATAAAAGATAGAAATGGTATAAAGTTAGCTAAAACTGGAAATACATACGAAATCGGTATTGTCCCCAATAAAACACCCGAAAATATGACAATATTACTCGTGGCTTACTAATTGATACAAAAGCTATAACCAATAAAGTTAATCAAAAATGAGTACAGCCAGATTCATTTGTACCAATTAAAAAGATAAATAAAAAAGATGAATCTATAGACAAATTAATTAAATCATACAATTTACAAATAAATACTATAAAAAGCCGTGTTTATCCATTGAATGAAGCAGCAGTACACCTTTTAGGTTATGTGGGCCCCATTAATTCTGACGAGTTAAAAAGTAAGAAATTTAGAAACTATAGCAAAAATACTGTTATTGAAAAAAAGGGCTTAGAGCGCCTCTATTATAAACAATTGCAAAACACTGATGGTTTTAGGGTATCCATTGCAAATACTTACGATAATAAACCTCTAGATACATTATTGGAGAAAAAAGCTGAAAACGGAAAAGATCTTCATTTAACTATAGATGCTAGGGTACAAGAAAGTATTTATAAACATATGAAAAATGACTTTGGGTTTGGTACAACATTACAACCTAAAACTGGGGAAATTTTAGCTTTGGTAAGTGTCCCTTCATATGATGTTTATCCATTCATGAATGAAATAAGCAATCATGATTACCATAAATTAACTAACAATAAAAAAGAGCCTTTACTCAACAAATTTCAAATCACTACATCACCGGGTTCAACCCCAAAGATATTAACATCTATTATTGCCTTAAAAGAAAATAAACTAGACGACAATACTAATTTTGATATTTATGGTAAAGGATGACAAAAAGATGTATCTTGAGGAGATTATAATATAACAAGATTTAAAGTACTAGACAGCAAGATAGATTTAAAGGAAGTAATAGAATCATCAGACAACATATTTTTTGCACGTATTGCATTAGCTTTAGGAGCTAAAAAATTTGAGTAAGGTATGCAAGGTTTAGGGATTGGTGAAAATATCCCAAGTGATTATCCCTTTTATAAATCACAAATTTCAAATAGTAATTTAAATAATGACATATTACTTGCAGATTCAGGATATGGCCAAGGAGAGATAATAGTAAATCCTATACAAATTTTGTCAATCTACAGTGCTTTAGAAAATAACGGAAATATACAAAATCCTCATATATTATGTGAAACAAAGTCTCAAATTTGGAAAAGTCTATTATATCTAAAAAAGACATAGATATATTAACTAATGCTATGGAACATGTAGTGACTAAAACACATAAAGATGATATCTACAAAAATTACGCCCGAATTATAGGTGAATATGGCACAGCAGAATTAAAAATGAAACAAGGGGAAACCGAAAGACAAATAGGTTGGTTTGTTTCATATGATAAACATAACCCCAATATGCTAATGGCGATTAATGTTAAAGATCTTCAAAATAAAGAGATAGCTAGCTATAATGCTGCGATATCTGGAAAAGTTTATGATGATTTATATGATCATGGAAAAACTAAATTTGACATAGATAAGTAATTTAAATACTTCTTTGGACTTGTTGTTAATTAAGTATATTAGAAGAAAAGTTATTTTCAAAAAGATTACACTTGTAATATATAGGAGGAATAAAATTGAAAAAATTAATAATTTTAGTCATGTTAGCATTGATATTAAGTGCTTGTAATACTAAGCATTCAACTAATAATGATATTGAAGAACTCGAAAAAAATATGATGCTAACATAGGTAAGTATGCTCTTAACACTTAAAACGGTGAAGAATTATCATTTAATGAAAATAAACGTTTTGCTTACGCTTCCACATTAAAAGCTATAAGTAGTGCCATGCTACTTGAGCAAACACCTTACAACAAATTAGATAAAAAATTCACATCAATAAAGATGATATCATTCCATATTCACCAGTGCTAGAAAAATATATCGGCAAAGAGATGACTATAAAAAAACTTATAGTTGATGGAAAGTTTAGTAAAGCGAACAAAGATTTCTTGCTTGATTTAATGTTCAAAAATAAAAGTGACGATACATTAATTAGGGATGGTGCATCTTTAAAGTTATGGATAATAGTGGTCAAGCACTAACATACGGTTCATGAAACGATGTTGCACTTATTTATCCAGATGGACAAGATAAACCTATAATTTTAGTTATATTTACAAATAAAGATAAAAAAGATGGTAAACCTAATGATAAAATAGTAAGCGAAGTCGCCGAAATTGTATTAAAAAATATTAGTAAACAACTAATTTTTAGAGACAACAATGAAGGACTAATCTGTATAAAATAGATTAGTCCTTATTATATTTAAAATACTATACTTTTAATAACATGGGCTCTTCTAAAAAGGGTATATATTTATTAAGAAAAAATTATTAATATCTATTTCATAACACTCTATTTAGTTATTTTGAATTGTTTTTTCGTATAGCTAGATAAAACGATATATTACTACTATAATACTTTACATCTAATATAAACTAGTATCATAAAAGCTTTTTACATAAAATTATTTATTACTTCTTTTATAATTTCAATTACTACCCCATTCCATAAGATATTCATATTCTTGGGTTTCTTCTTCAAATTCCTTAGATTTTATTTCATTTAATAAATATTTACTATTTGATCATGGTTTCTATATCCTAATGCTTTCTCAACTTTACTGGAATCTTTCGACCAAGTAAGTGTCTCCTTAGACCACACCATTTCTTCAATTGTTGCATTCTTTAGCTTATACTCATTAATATACTCGGTTAACGCTTTTATTTCTTTATGTAAATTGTACTCACTGATTCGTGTTTTAATATTATTAAATTCCGATTCCCTACTTTTTCTTAATTGTTCAACTTCTTTGCGTTCCTCATCGTTCTGCTTTTCTATATATTCAAGCTCTGCATCATTCAATAACTAATGAAAATTTCATTAGGGAATTGTCTAATAAAACTTTACTTTTCATTTTCTATTATGAATACAAATTGTTGAGTCAATATTTTAGGAGCTAAAAATGTAAATTTAAATAATGATTAATATAGATGCCCATAAATATTCTTTTAAAACTTTAAAAAAGAATATTTATTTCATACTACAATTGAGAATCGAGCAATCCTCACATTGTAATTCGTTCATCAAAAAATCAAAATCATAAACTATTATTTTGCCCCTTTCATATGAAATAATACCTTCTTTTTTTAATTTAGCCATTGTTCGACTTACGTTTTCTCTAGCCATATAAGTAATTTGTGAAAGTTCTGTATGACTAAGTTTAATATCAATCATTATACAATTATTTTTTATAACACCGAAAGAGTTACAAAGTCTTACTAAAGTAGAAAGTATCCTTTCACTTTTGCCAAATCGTGAAAAGTCTCTAATAAACATATTTTTTTTAATAAGCTCCGTTTTTAAGAATTCATAGATATTCTTTTGAATACTTTCATCTTTTATACTGTTTAATTCCCTCTCTGAAACTTTGTAAAAACTACAATCAGATTTAGTAAAGAGACCGAAATTATCACTATTTAAATATATTAGAGAACCATTATCATAGATATTTGTTATATTATATTCTCCATTTGAATACAATTGATATTTAAACAATATCCCTTCATCTATTAATATGAATTCATTTCTATTAAATTCCAAATAATTTTTTTCTTTATACTCATTTACAGGAAAATTACTAGATATATATCGTTTTATGCTAGAAAAAGTCATCACTTCCGCACCCTTTTGTTATAAGTTTGTCTTATTAAACCTAACCACAGTCAATAATAATATTAATAGTATCGATATTAGTATAACTATAGCATTAATTAGCAACTTCTCAAATTCAATATCATGTATAGTATTAGAAAGAGCAATAAAATTAGGTATATAAAATTTTATATCTTCAATTTTTACTAATAAACCTAATATGATATCTATTAAAATAACGATAAAAATACTATTTATTGATTTTATAAACATAGAAATGAAAAAAGTTAATGTAATTAAAAATACTAAATAGCATAATAAAAATACTATTTGTATTACAATTTCTTTTTGATTAGTTTCCCACCATATTATTTTAGAAATCCCAAATTTAGAACCTTTTATAAATAAGCTATAGCTAGTAAATGAAATTAAAGAAAAAAAACTTATAAACATTAAAATTACAGATAAATTAAAAATATATTTTGTAAAAAAGACTAGAGTTCTATTAGGGGTTCGTATTAAATGATAAAATAGCTGGCCATTTGATATTTCATATCCTAATAATCTATAAGTAAATATAAAGAATATAATGTGTAATTTGAACAATAATACAAATTGTAGCATCGTTAAAGTATATACAAATATATCAGATTTACCTTCCACCACTAACCAAGCTGGCTCAATCTTCAATATAATTCCCCAAATTAATGGAAGCAGTAAAATAATAATTATAAAAAATATTATTTTACTGTGTATCAGTTTATTAAACTCAAATTTTAAATTTTCTTTCACTCTGAAACACCACTCTTCATGCTCAAACTTTGTTCAATATGTATTTTCAAAGATTTCCTTTCTCTCTCGCTTAATAAACAAAGTAATTTATGAAGTTTATTTAAATCATATGGTAATATAATCTCATTATCATTAATTTTAATGCTTACTTCACTAATATCCTCATATACTTTATCTATATCAAGACTTTCAGAACTGATAATTATTCTTTTTTCAAAGATTTCATTTTTCTCACTAATACTATTATTATTTAAAAATAAGTATCTATCAGATAAATGTTCTAATTCTGTTAATTGGTGACTTGATATTAAAATAGTTTTCCCTGCATTTTTGAGTTCATTTAAATACTTTTTTAATTCCATTATTCCAATTGGGTCTAAACCAACAAAAGGCTCGTCTAAAATATATAAGTCATACCCCTTCCTAGTAATCAAAGCTAACCTTAATCTTTGCTTCATACCAAATGAAAATCCATTCACTTTTTTATCTCCAGGAAGATTATACATAGTAAGCCTATTTTTTAAATCCACTTCTGACGATGGGTTTATATTTAACATTTCAAAAAGAGATAGGTTAAATAGTGCTGAGTTATTTTGATACATATTTTCTTGTAAAAGCATTGCTATTTTTTGCATCTGACATCTATCATGTTGAAACTTACTATTTTCATTAAATGCTATTTCACCTTCATAGTTCAAAAACCCTAAAATAGCTTTCATTAAAGTTGTTTTCCCTGAACCATTATTACCAACTAGTCCAACGATTTCATTAGATTTTAATTCAAAACTAATATTATTTAGTATATATGATTTACCGTATTTAACACTCAAATTATTTACTTTTAGCAATTTAATCCCTACCTCACATATAAATGAGGCGCAAATTTAAAATCCACGCCTCTACAAAAACTAAATTGACCATTTACCTACTTGTCTACCTGCTGAGATACATACATAAAACCCTCCAGATCCACAACCTCTTTTATCTCTGAATAAATCGGTAAAAAACAACATATTATCACCTCCTTAAATACTTTTTTTAACTTCATTTGTTAACTCCATATAAAATGAATAGTACATTTGGCAATATGGGTCTTTTCCTTTTATATCTTTAGTATGCATAAATGCTCTAGCCCTACATCCTCCACCACATAAAAATTTAACTTCACAATTTTTGCAAACTTCTAGGTCATTAACAGTATAATTTCTAAAAAATTCATTATTTATATCTTGCTTAGCTTCTATTAAGTTTTTATCTTTAATATCACCTAATTTCATACTAGGTTCCATCAACATATGACAAGGATAAATGCTCCCATCTGAGCCAATTGAAATCATATCGCTTCCCGCTCCACAACCATCAGTAGCTTGTAGCGATTGGTGGACAGGAGCATTATAAAATGGAACGTTGGCATAATATAATTCTTTAGCAAGTCCTTTTAAATCTTCATTTTCAAAAACTAAAGAAGTATAAGGTTCTTCATTAGTAGTAGTTAATATACTAAATGAAATCGAAGTTTTTAATTCTTTAGACAGTTCAACAAATTTCTGTAAATCTTTATAATTATATTTATGCAAAGTTGGCAATAAGGAAATATTAAAACCATATTCTTTCATTTTTTTTATGTTTTTAATTATTTTATTATGAATTCCTTTATCTCTTATAAATCCTTCAGTATTTTCATTATAAGTATCTATAGAAACTGAGATGGTATCAACAAATCCTTTAATCTCTTTTAGAATTTTTTTGTTCACAATCGTTCCATTAGTTATAATTACAACATTATTTATTTTTTTCTTTTTTAGATATCTACATATTTCACCTATATCAGTTCTTATTAATGTTTCTCCACCAGAAATGATTACAGTATCTATATTTACTTCAGAAAGATAATCAATTGATTTTTTAATATATTCAATATCTATATCTGTCTCAACATTTCTCTTATCATTCATTGAATAACATCCTACACAATTTAAATTGCATCTATTTGTAATATGCAAATAGGCAAATGCTATCTCCTCATTATTTGACTTTTCAAAAATAGGTTCTAAGAAACCATTATTATCCAAATGTGTAACTAATTCTTTCAAATTGTAACTTAATTGACTATAGTCAAATTCAATATCCGTATTCATTATCTTTTTAATAAACTCATTACCTTCACTGTCTAAACCAACAATTAAACCATTACCAATATTTAATAGCATAGGTACTCCATTAACTACTTCATGATATACATTTTTTTTAAACTTTATCTTCATTAATTATTCCCCCCATTTCTTTTCTTTTTTATAAATCCAAGTAAATAACTAACTCCTAAAGTAAGCGCTACCAATAATATGTAAATAAAACTATACTGTGGCAAACTACTTTCTTGAATATTCATTTGAACATTTCCGTTTTCTCCCAACATCTTCTCAGTATTATCAATGATTTTTTTAAACAAGAAGGAGTTACGTATGATACTGAAGTTCAATAAAAATTGAAGTACTAATGTGTTTAGTATCACTAATGTTGCTTTATATCTCTTTTTATTACTTAAAATTAAATTAGCAATAACTACTAATGATGATGGTAAAATAAGATTAAACAAGAAAAACGTTATTAAATTATGATTTTCAAAAAGAAAATAGTTAATTGTTACAATAAAAATAAATATGAAGATGGTTATAAATAAATTGAAATATTTCACTTTTTTCTCCTTTTATATTGATAGATTATAAATTAAATGCAAAAATATAGAATCTTTAATATCTTTTGTTTTAAATGTTACCCAACAAAAAAGTAAACCTATGGTTAACCTTAATACAATATTAGCAATAAAATTTTCAGCATTATGTAATATAAAAGCAAATAATATAGAACTTATTGTTGATGATATAAAGAAATTGAAGTGCTTTAATAACTTGTTAAAAATAATTTTCCTATACAAATACTCTTCAGAAATTGCAACTATTATCATAGAACTAAATAGCCAAAAATTTTGATATACATATGTCAAAATAATTATGTATACTAACAGTCGAATTCCAAAAAATTTATTAATATTGTTTCTAAATGCTTTAATTTCAAAATCACAATTTCTATATATAAATAAAGGTACTACTAATAATGAAACAAATAGAGAAAGCAAAATAGCTGAATTAAAATATTCATTTTCATATAAAACAATAGAAAACAATATAGTGTTAAAAACAAATAATAATGTAGTACTAATTGATAAAACAAACATTTCTACAATAATTTTAAATTTACTATTCATTATCTCACCTGTTTATATACTTACATATGAATCAAAGTGTTTCAGTGATAAATATCACAATCATCAAAAAATTGTATGTTATAATAAATGAAAAGAGGTGATAGCTATGGCGTTTGGAGCTGAAAGTATAACTTTAAAACAAAATAAAGTAGTAAAAATTTTGAAAGAACATAATGCAATTTCTTCAAAAACTGCTAAAGATTTGAATAGTTTAAATATTCCGCAAACGCATACTTTTAATAATTTAGTAAAACAAGGCGTTATAAAAAAAATTGGCAATAAATATTACCTTGATATTAAAAATTGGGAAAAATTCAGGAAATCTTTTAAAAGATGGTTTTTAATATAGAAAAGCTTTCATAACTAGACTGACCTTGGCTAAAAATATACTATTTTAGAGTTTGATGTATTTTTAAGAGGAGTTTAAAACTAGCTTGGTCTAAACTAATTTACACTATATTTTAGAATGAATATAACATGGAAGAATATCATAAAATTAAGGTATGAAGACTATTCTTATCAAAAATATGGGAGACGAAGAGCTTACCATAACCTCACTTTTACTGAACTTATGCTCAGTGACTTAGAAAATTATAATCAATCAATATTTGATAATGGAAAGGATAATATCGCAACTCAACTTGATGCTATGGACGCGATTAAAACTTTCAAAAGTAAAGCGGACATTCTTTATATAGACCCTCCATAGCCTGGCACCATGAACAAATATAGCGAATTTTATGGCTCTTTTGATCAACTATTTTCTAAAGAAATTAGCTACACAGATTTAACTGATAGTAAAACATTTCCTGAAAATTTTGAACAAATTATAAAAGAGGCTTAATATTCTTATAAATACGCAATTATAAGTTTGAATAATAATATTATACCCAATTTAAACAAAATACTTAGTATTCTAAATAAATATGGCGATGTGTCTATTAACTCCAAAAAGCATAATTATCAAATTAGTAGAAATTAAAACAAAAACATTAATACTGAAATACTAGCAATAGTTAACTTTCAGCTATAAATACATTAATAAAGCGATATGTCTAATAAGGGTATTAGACATATCGCTTTATTGTTTTATCTTAAGTACTTATGTTCAAAAATCCCCATCACTTATGATACGCTTCCCCTTGTTAGTGATATTGCTAAAAAACAAAATGCAAGGAACTGACAAACTAAAATTATTTTAAATCTTATTATCAATAAATATATAAATAACTCGTTTTGCACATACAATCCCTATAATCAGTTAAGTTTCGCTTTTCGATTCGTAATAATTATTCATAAAGTATACAATATATGATACAATTCATTCAAATATATATTTGAATGAGGTGCTCTATGGTTCAGACTATTGTAACTGCGGCAATACTTTACATTGCTACTGCAGTAGACTTATTAGTAATACTATTAATATTTTTTGCAAGAGCAAAGACTAGAAAAGAATATAGGGACATTTATATAGGTCAATATTTAGGATCGATTATCCTCATATTAGTCAGTTTATTTTTAGCTTTTGTGTTAAATTATGTTCCAGAGAAATGGATATTAGGTTTATTAGGTTTGATCCCCATCTACTTAGGTATAAAAGTTGCTATTTATGATGATTGTGAAGGCGAAAAAAGAGCAAAAAAAGAATTAAACGAAAAAGGTTTGTCCAAATTAGTAGGGACTGTTTCTTTAGTGACAATTGCAAGTTGTGGTGCAGATAATATTGGTTTATTTGTCCCTTATTTTGTAACATTGGATATTGTTGAATTACTGACTACCTTAATTGTATTTTTAGTTTTAATTTTCTTTTTAGTATTCACAGCACAAAAACTAGCTAGAATTCCTGGTGTGGGTGAAATTGTTGAGAAGTTCAGTCGTTGGATTATGGCTGTTATCTACATAGCATTGGGCTTATTTATTATTATTGAAAATGAAACCATACAAACAATATTAGGATTTATATTATAAATTAAGGTGTGACTTAATATGAGTAACAATAAAATTTGTGACGTCATTTGTGTTCATGAGGAAAAAGTGAATTATGCTTTAAGATTTTTAAAAGAAGAAAAAACTCAACGGCTTATCAATACATTATTAAAGATAAGTGATGAGAATAAGCTGAAAATTATATTAGCTCTAATTAAAGAGAAAGAATTATGTGTTTGTGACTTATCTATAACATTAGGTTTGAGTATAGCTTCAACATCACATCATTTGAGAGCCCTGTATAAAAGAGACGTGCTGAATTTTTACAAGGATGGGAAAATGGCATACTATTATATCAAAGATATAGAAATGAAATCATTATTAATAAAATGTATGACTTAAATATAAAGAAACGCTCACATTAAACGAGCGTTTCTTTGAATTCTTGTATTCTTTTTCCAATTTCATCTCTAACACGTTGAAATTCTGGCCATTCTTTTCCTGCTGGATCATCAAAGCCCCAGTGTTCTTTTTTAACATTAGGTGGTAATATAGGGCAATTATCGTCTGCATCACTACATAATGTTACGACCAAATCTGACTGTTCTAAGATATCACTATCAATCAAATCTGATGTATGGTTTGAGATATCAATATCCACTTCTTTCATAGCTTCTATTGCTTTAGGATTAACACCATGTGTTTCAATACCGGCAGAATAGACATTCCAATCTTCACCCAATATTTCCCTTCCCCAACCTTCAGCCATTTGGCTACGACAAGAGTTTCCTGTGCATATAAAATAAATTGTTTTCTTATCCATAATTAAAGCCTCTTTTCTTAAAATATGATTAGTGTAAGGTATAAACCTAAGAGTGTTACAAATAGGACTGGAATAGTAATGATAATTCCAGTTTTAAAGTATGTTCCCCATGAAATCTTCACACCTTTTTGTGTTAAGACATGTAGCCACAATAATGTTGCTAAAGAACCAATTGGCGTAATTTTAGGTCCTAAATCAGAACCTATGACATTCGCATAAACCATACCTTCTTTTAATATTCCTGTAGCACTGGATTGACCAATCGCTATTGCATCTATTAAAACAGTTGGCATGTTGTTCATAATTGAAGATAAGAAAGCAGCTATAAAGCCCATACCCATGATACTGCTGAATAACCCATAACTTGAAATATTTGTTAGGATATCCCCAAGAATAGTTGTAATACCTACATTTTTTAGTCCAAACACAACAAGGTACATACCAATAGAGAATACAACAATATTCCATGGTGCGCCTTTAATTACTTGTTTTGTATGAACTGCTTTAGATTTACGAGCTAATATTACAAAGATAAGAGCAATGATACCAGCAATGATTGATACAGGTATTTGTATAAACTCACTAACAAGATAACCCACGAGCAGTATTGCTAATACAATCCATGAAAGCTTAAATAGTTTAGGGTCTTTAATTGCATTTTTAGGATCTGAAAGATTTTCTGTATCGAACGTTTTAGGTATAGATTTTCTGAAATATAACCATAAAACGAGAATACTAGCAATCAGAGAGAATATATTAGGAATAATCATTCGACTAAAATATTCAATAAATCCAATATCGAAGTAATCTGCAGAAACGATATTTACTAAATTACTTACAATTAAGGGCAATGATGTTGTATCAGCAATAAAACCACTAGCAATAATAAAGGGAAAAATCACTTTTTTATTGAATCCTAGATTCCTAACCATCGCTAATACAATGGGCGTTAAGATTAAAGCTGCACCATCATTTGCGAAAAAGGCTGCTACAATTGCCCCAAGTAACATAATAAAAACAAACATTTTTAAGCCATTACCGTTTGAAGCCTTGACCATATGTATTGCAGACCATTCAAAAAACCCAATTTCATCTAATATTAATGAAATAAGAATAACAGCTACAAAAGTTAAAGTTGCATTCCAAACAATACCTGTTACTTCTAATACATCGGAAAAACTTACGACTCCTGTAATGATAGCAACAACAGCTCCAATTAAAGCTGTAATACCAATATCTAAACCTTTTGGTTGCCATATCACAAAGATTAAAGTTAAAAGAAAAATCACAATTGCTAAAATGGTCATCAACAATCACCTGATTTCACATTTTTACATACACATCTTTGGTTAGATGTATTAATGATGTTTAAGTTTTGGATAATATCATCTAAAATAGCATGATTAAGTTGATACCAATGTTTGTTGCCGTCTTTTCGTGTTGTAACTAATTCGTTATCTACTAATGACTTCATATGATGACTTAGTGTAGGTTGTGAGAATTGAAAGTGTTCTAATAAGTCACAAGCGCATAGCTCACCACAAGAAAGTAAATCTAATATTTCTAACCTGCTTGAATCTGATAAAACTTTTAATATTGCTGATAATTCTTTATAAGACATAAATATACCTCCTATTCATTACATAGATTAACATCTATATAGCATTGTGTCTATGTAGTTTTTTGACTAATTTTAGTATTAGATTAGAATGCGTCGTAAATAACTAGTTTTATTATCTTGCAAAAGTTGAAATAATAATTTATATTTAATACATCAAAAAAAGTTGATATATCATTTTAGTATTTTATAAAGGAGTTCGATTTTATGAGAATAAATCATGCAGGTATATTATCTGTTGATTATTTTGTTAGTTACTTAAATCTAATTATGATATCAAGAGAAGTTTCTTTAAAAGAAGCTATATCATATATGAAAAAGGAGTTCTTTAAAGGAGAACCTGACATGTATGGTAAAATAACAGAAACTCATTTTAATCAAGCAATACTAGAACTCAAACAAAAATAGAAATATCTGTATATAAGAGAGGTGATTATTTAATGGAAATTATTAAGTCCAGTCCTAATAGAACTGAGGAAGAACAATTAGACTTTTATGAACAGATGTTTAATGCGCTAGCTGATAAAATCAGACTTAAAATTCTACATTCAATACGTCAAAGCGATTCAAAATCTTTATGTGTTTGTGATCTAGAAGAATTATTAGCGTTAAAACAATCTAAACTTTCCTATCATTTAAAAAAATTAGTAGATGCAAATATTCTTATTGCTGAAAAGCATGGCACATGGAATTATTATAAAATTAATGAGCAACAAATACAGGTGGTTTTAAATGAAGATACTTGCTGTAAGATACTTTAAGTATCTTCTTTTTAACATAGAATTAATCAATTTTTTTTGATTAATACATCAATAAAAGTTGATTAAATAAATTCGGAGGCGCTATACTAATGGTAGATTCAATTATAGAATTCATAAAAACATTTCTGATGTTATTTTTTGAATTATTATTACTATTTATAGTAGTGAGTTTTATAGTAAGTCTGATTCAACAAGTTGTTTCAGAAGAAAAAATTAAAAAGCTTTTGAGCAAACCTAATAAAGCCGTCAATTATATATTAGGTATGATATTTGGTGCTGTTACACCATTTTGTTCTTGTTCAACTATTCCAATACTTGCAGGTTTATTAAATTCCAAAGTTCCTTTTGGTCCAGCGATGAGTTTTTTAATTGCTTCACCGTTAATGAACCCACTAATGATATTTATGTTATGGGCTTTATTAGGGTGGAAAGTAGCTATTGTTTATTTTGTAGTACTAGCAATTTTCAGTATTTTAACAGGTTTAGTATTTTCAAAAATGAATTTAGCTGAAAGTTATAAAGGGGTCAATGTTAAAGGTGATGGCTTTTTTGCTAATAAAACAGGATCTCGTTTTAAACAAGCATTAAACGATGCGTGGGCATTTTTATACCCAATGTTACCTTATCTATTTATTGGTGTATTTATTGGTGCCTTTATATATGGATTCATACCTGAAGAATTTATAACTAAGTATGCAAGTGGTGATGGTTTTATATCGGTCTTTATTGCTTCTGTTATCGGTATCCCTATGTATATCAGACCAGAAACAATGTTACCTATAGCCGAAGCATTAGTATCAAAAGGTATGTCTCTAGGAACAGTAGTTGCATTAATAATTGGTGGTGCTGGCGCAAGTATTCCAGAGGTCGTATTGCTATCTAAGTTATTCATGAAAAAATTTGTAGTATCATTCGTTATTGCAATTTTAGTTGTAGCCATTGCTACAGGTTTGATTGTTAACATCATTATTTAAAGGAGGTGAGATAATGGGGATTAAAGACGCATTAAAAAAAATAAAACCTCAGGAACAGTCATGTTGTTCGGTAGAAATTGAGGAAAAGAACGAAAAAAAAGAAAAAAGTGAAAAAGAGCAACAAGATAATAACAATTGTTGTAACAATTAATATAAGTGCCTGGAATTTATATCCAGGCACTTATATTAATCTGTTTTGCTACGCTTTTCTATATTTATTCTACAATAATTTAAAAAGGACACATTTTGAAATCAATGTGTCTTTGAAAATGGTTACCTCTATATTATGCTTTAATTTCTACAGGTTCACCAAAGTGATTTTCTATAATTCTTGTTATTTCTTTACCTAGTGGTCCTTTTATTGTGAAAGTTCTTTTGAAATAAGAACCTAAAATACCTAGACCTGCTACTGCAAGTAAAATACTACCACCAGACATAAGTGATTAGAGTGACATTAGCAAGAGGTATTATCTTAATTTTATTACAATTATTTTGTGTGTTTTTAGCTATACAAGTTGGATTAGCATCCGGTGGATTTTCATTTATATCAATCTTAATTTTAGCATTTATACTATTTTCAATTATATACTTAGCTTTCTTACATCCGTTTTGGAATAGAGAATGACATAAAATAACGTGCGAGAAAATTTATTAATAAAAAAAGAGCGGATTGTTTATTTTCGATCCGCTCTTTTTTTGCTTAAAACACTAATAATTGAAGACCTTCAATATCATTTTTTGAAGCTGTGCCCTTCACTTTGTTTGGTTATTAGTTTTAAATTTTATTTTTTATATTCTAGATGAATAATTTTGTGAAAGATATTATCTATTTCTTCAGATGATATTTCTTTGTTTGTATCTGTTGACCATTTACCAAGACCATCAATTAAAGAACTATAAATATAAAATATGGCGTCTTTAGGCACGTCATCATTTATTTCTAAATGATCTAAGTTTGAATTTATATTTTTAGATAATTTCCCTATTGAAAATTGCAGTATATTATCATTAAAATCTTTGTCGTCCTTTTGTATTTTATTAATTTTTTTTAATTCTTCCTCATTATTTTCAAATGCTTGATAAATAGATTGAAAAGGGTTGTTGATTAATTTTTTTATGTCTTTCGAAAAATAATCTTTAGTAATTTCTTCAAATAAGCTAATTAATAAATCATATTTATCTGTATAATGTCTGTAAAAAGTTGTCCTATGAACAAAGGACGCTTCACATATTTCATTAATGCTTAGCTTCATAAAGGGTTTCTTTTTTAACAATTTAAATAGTCCTCCTTTTAATGCCATTTGTGTTTTAATAATTCTTAAATCACTATTTTTATACATATAATCCTCCTTATTTGTAGCTTATGCTACTTTTAAAATAAATTGCCACTTTTATTTTTTTAAAAGTACATTTAGTATACAAATCATGCAATCTACATTGTATGCATAAAATTTACCACTAAATCATTAAGGAGGCAAAAATTTGGCAAAGTTCTTGTATAAAATAGGTACATTTATGGCTAAACATAAATGGTGGGGTGTCATTATTTGGTCTGTTTTATTATTATCTATTGTGATTCCGTTATTAGTAAGTTCACCTAAATTTGACAGTGATATTACTATGAACGGTATAAAATCATTAGATACTAATGACAAAATTGAAAAAGAATTTGGGCAAGATGGTGAAAAAGCTCAAATTAGAGCCGTAATAAAATCAGAAGCAGATGATGGTATTGTTAAAGAAAGTACCTCAAAAGATATCCAAAAAACATTAGATAATATCAAAGGCAATGATGATGATGTAAAAAGCGTTTCTGATCCTTATGAAACAAAACAAATCAGTAAAGATAAAACCACAGCTTTAGTAGATATTGATTATGATGTTTCTAAAACTTCTCTAAAAGATTCTTCTAGAGATAACATTAAAGACGAATTAAAAGATTTAAGTGATAAACATAATCTTCAAACAGAATTAACAGGTAATGGGATGCAAGAAGATGACGAAGGCGGAAGCGCTGAACTTATGGGAATCATTGTTGCTTTCATCGTTTTACTTATTACTTTTGGTTCTATCGTTGCTGCAGGTATGCCGATACTAACCGCAATCATTGGTCTGGGTAGTAGTATGGGTATTATTAGTATTTTAACTTATTTCTTCGATATACCTAATATTGCTTTAACTTTAGCAGTAATGATTGGCTTAGCTGTAGGGATAGATTATGCGTTATTTATATTATTTAGGTACAGACAATTTATTAATCAAGGTACAAACTATATTAAAGCTATTGGGTTATCAATAGGTACAGCTGGAAGTGCTGTCGTATTTGCTGGAATAACTGTAATTATTGCAGTATGTGGCTTATCTATAGTTGGTATCGACTTCTTAAGTCTTATGGGATTCGGCGCTGCAATAAGTGTTCTCTTCTCAGTTTTAACGTCACTCACATTGTTACCAGCTTTAATGAGCTTTTTCCATAAGCAAATTAAACCGAAAAAAACTAAATCTGAGTTCAAAAATGATAATGACACATTTTGGTCTAAATTCGTGGTTGGTAAACCATTAGCGGCTACTTTAATTGCGCTTATTATACTAGTCGTAGCAGCTACACCTGTAATGCATATGCGTTTAGGCATTCCCGATGATGGAGTGAAATCAGAAACTTCTACACAGAAAAAAGCATACGATATAATTTCTGATAAATTCGGTGAAGGATTTAATGGCCAAATTGCTATGTTAGTAAATGTCAAAGACCAAAAAGATGACGCTAAATCACTACAAAATGATTTAAGTAAACTATCTAAAGACATCAATGACATGAAAAACGTTGATATGGCAACACAACCACAACTAAGTAAAAATAAAGACTATGCGATAGTGTCTATTATTCCAGAAAAAGGACCCAATGCTAAATCTACTAATGATTTAGTTGAAGATTTGAGAGATTACAATGACGATGCTAAAAATCAATACAATTTCCATACCGAAATAGCAGGTCAAAGCGTTGTAAATATTGATATGTCTCAAAAACTTAGTGATGCGATTCCACTATTTGCAAGTGTGATTATTGTACTTGCTTTCGTCTTATTAATGGTAGTCTTTCGCTCTATTATTATTCCGTTAAAAGCCGTGTTTGGTTTCATATTTTCTCTTCTTGCGACGCTTGGTTTTACTACATTTGTTATGCAAGACGGATTTATAAATAACTTATTCGGAATTGAAACAACTGGTCCACTACTATCTTTCTTACCTGTAATTGTCATAGGCATATTATTTGGTCTTGCAATGGATTATGAAGTCTTCCTTATGTCTAGAATCCACGAAGAATATACTAAAACACGGGATAATGATCATTCTATAAAAGTAGGTATTAAGGAAAGTGGCCCAGTAATATTATCAGCTGCTATCATCATGTTTAGTGTGTTTATAGCATTCGTGTTTGAAGATGATGTCATGATTAAATCTATAGGTATTGCGCTTGGTTTTGGTGTCTTATTCGATGCTATTGTTGTTAGATTATTGCTAATACCAGCTCTAACAAAATTATTCGGTAAAGCATCTTGGTATATTCCTGGATGGTTAAATCGTATCTTGCCAAAAATTGATGTTGAAGGCTCAGAACTTAATGAATTAATGCCAAAAGCTAACACACAAAATCAACATCAACCTTACAATCGCACATTCAACATATATGAGGATCGCGACAAAAATGTCAGTAATACAATATTTGTAGACAATCAGACTAAGTATCTTTTCAAAGAACTATCAAATAATAATGATGATAATAAACTTTTATACAATGCTTTATTAAATTATAAATTACAACAAAAACATGATAGTGACAGAGATACAAACGTTAATGATTTCTTCCATAATGAAATAAATAACACAAACAATTATGCAAGTAAAAACGATGTGATTGAATTGTTAACTCAACAAAGTAATAATATTAAGAAATTAAATGAATTAATCGATAAAGTTGTGAATAAATAGTAGCGAATTTTTCATAGCATTTTTGATTTTAAAGTAACTCCTCCAAAAAGGCGGTTGTCGGTCATAAATCAGACCACAATCGCCCTTTATTTTAGTTAATTACAAAATACCTATTTTATTTATAATTAGTCTTTGAAATTTTATTACATTTTAATTTGGAGGTTTCATATGATAGATGTTTTTTCGATATTTTACAACCACACGAACATAATTATTAACACATTTATGATTGGCGCATTTATATTAAATATAATTTTTGCATTTATAATTATATTTATGGAAAGACGCTCCACTGGGGCTGTATGGGCTTGGATCTTAATTTTAGTCTTTATACCTATTTTAGGTTTTATAATATATTTGCTATTCGGTAGACAAATACAGCGTGACCATATTTTTAGATTAGATAAAGATGATAAAGTTAAAATTGAATCAATCGTAGATGAACAACTTGAATCATTAAATAATAATACTTCTTCAGAATTTAACAATCAAATTTTCAGATATAAAGATATGATTCAGATGTTATTACACAATAATTCTGCTTTTTTAACTAATAATAATGATATTTCTATTTATACAGATGGAAAAGAAAAATTTAATTCACTTTTAAAAGATATTTATAATGCAAAAAATTATATTCATATTCAGTATTATATTTTTAGAAATGATAAATTAGGAAAGTCTATCTTGTCAGCTTTAGAACATAAATTAGAAGATGGTTTGGAAGTTAAAATGCTTTATGATGATATGGGCTCTAGAAGCCTCTCGCTTAAAGATTTTGATAACTTTCGTAAAAAGGGAGGGCATTTTGAAGCTTTCTTTCCTTCAAAATTACCTCTAATTAATCTGAGAATGAATAATAGAAACCATAGGAAGATTGTTATTATCGATGGTTATATTGGTTACGTTGGAGGTTTCAACGTTGGGGATGAATATTTAGGGGGGAAAAAGAAATTTGGATATTGGAGAGACACACATCTTCGTATTATTGGAGATGCAGTTAATGCACTCCAATTACGATTTATGCTTGATTGGAATTCACAATCTACACGAGACAGATTAAACTTTAATGAACACTATTATCCTATTATAAAAACTAAAGGGAAAACTAGTGTCCAAATTGCATCTAGTGGGCCTGACGAAATATGGGAACAAATAAAATACGGTTATTTAAAAATGATATCTTCAGCGAAAAAATCAATATTCATCCAATCGCCTTATTTTATTCCAGATCAAGCCTTCTTAGATACTGTGAAAATAGCCGCCTTAAGTGGTGTTGATGTCAATATAATGATACCTAATAAACCTGACCATCCATTTGTTTATTGGGCCACTTATAATAACGTTGCTTCATTACTAGATTCAGGAGTAAATATATTCCATTATAATAATGGGTTTTTGCACTCAAAAATACTTATAATAGATGGTGAAGTCGCTAGCGTAGGTACAACTAATATGGACCATAGGAGTTTCACGTTAAATTTTGAAATCAATGCGTTCATATATGATACAAATATTGCAAAAGAACTAAGAACTGCTTTTGAAGCAGATTTGAAGTTATCTTATAAGTTAACTAAACAAATTTATGAGCAGAGGAGTATTTGGGTTAAATTTAAAGAAGGTATATCAAGGTTATTATCGCCATTATTATAATATTAAAAAAGCCAAAAGTAATGAAATCACATCACTTTTGGCTTTACCTTTATAATTTAACAATTTTAATATTGACACCAACATTTTTTAATTCATCTTTAATATGGTTCACTCGCATTCTATTAACGCTTGATATAATTGATACTGTTTTACGATTAACTATATTTATAATCTTTTTCTCCAAACCATTAGGTTTGTGGTATATTTTATTAAAGTTTGACATTTAAATTCTCCATTCTAGTTATCTAAAAATGTTTTTAGTTAAACTTTTATATAGATTAATTATAAATGCACACTTTTGATTACAACAGAAACAATTCAGTAAAACAGTATATATAAGCTATAATTTTAAAGTTTCATATCCATTTCTAAGTGTTCTATTTTTATTTTTTACATAATTAAATTTTTAAAATATCATATTAGCCTGATGTAATTTATTAAAAAGCATCACTATGATAAAAATATAACTTTACTTCTTATCAATCTCATATAGTATGAGATGTTCAAAACCCCTTTAAGTAGCGGCTGAAAAACCGCATCATTTATGATACGCTTCTGCGTATCGGTTAATGATGCGGTTTTTAATTATATAATTTCAATTAATAAGGTAATGAA
>ERZ1023420.79-NODE-79-length-46459-cov-56.782088_pt1 | contig 46459 bp, 74 predicted proteins | sample MGYA00380512_ERZ1023420 | MGnify/ENA primary metagenome ERZ1023420 (study PRJEB33173, sample SAMEA4830390) | metagenome | study: EMG produced TPA metagenomics assembly of the PRJEB25223 data set... | reverse complement strand
TAATAGCCTCTTTGAATGAACTACCTTCAATACCATCATGAATTAATGTTTTAGTAGGTATACATCCGATATTAATAGAGTGTCTATACTTCCGTACATAAGTTAATAAAATTCTATATCGTTTATTTTAATAGAATGCCTGTTTTTAAGTTTTACATAATCTATGTCGATAGATTTAATAGTCATCTTAATGAAATCTGCTTTATCTTCCAACGAGAATATTTCCCATGATTCCAACAATGCATTTTTGAATTTTTTTATCTTATCTATATCTAGTGATTTTCTGGGTACTAATTCTTTTTGTTTTTCATATTCTGCGATTGTTTCGTCTGTTTCTTTGATTAATTCAAATAATTCTTCTTCTTGCATTAACCCTTTAGCATATAATTTATGATACCTTTTACGTTGTTCCATAATTTTGTCTATATCAATAGTAACGACATCATCTTTTTGTTTTGTCTTTACTTCGTATTTTTCTAAGTCTAATTTAGATAGGTAATCATGAAAAATTCTTAATGCTTCATTTTCTGCAAAACCGAAACTCTTCTTTTTACCTTTACATGTGTTGCAATAATACGTCTTATAGGTAACATAACCTTTCTTTCTCTTTCTAGTTGTTGTATTCAGTGTTAATGTACCACCACATCTCGGGCAAATAAATTTACCTCTGAATACTGATACATGACTCACTATTTTAGTGTTGATTCTTTCTTCTAATCTTTCTTTTATTTGTTGATACATTTCTTCGGTAATAATAGGCTCGTGAGAGTTTTCTATAAATACATCTCCCCAAGTATAATGACCTCTTGTTATAGGGCTTCTTAGCGCTCTCGTTATCGTTCTATCTTCCCACCTTTTGCCATTAGGAGGTGGTATATTTGAATCGTTTAACTTCCTAGCTATACCTTTTGAACTGACGCCTTTTAAAACTTCGTCGTATGCCCATAAAACCACTTTTTTATAATCATTAGGAATGTAAGTATTATCTACACGGTCATAATAAAAGGGTGGTGGTGTGAGTATCATGCCTTGCTTAATTGCTGCGCGTTTCCCCATCATAACACGCTCTCTAATGGTTTCTCTTTCCCACTCTGCCATAGCGCCAACTAATGTAACAAATAGTCTACCCATAGCTGTAGATGTATCATAAACTTCAGTAGCACTTCTGAATGCTACGTTATTCTGTTCGAATATCTCTAATAAATCAAGTAGATCACGTACATTACGTGTAAGCCTATCTAACTTATACACTAAAACTAAATCAAACCGTTTAATATCATTCATCATACGTTGTAATTCTGGCCTGTCACGTTTAGCACCAGAGAAACCAGCGTCTATAAACACATCTGAAATGCTCCAGTCATTTATCTCACAAAATGATTTGAGCTTCCTTTCTTGTTCTTCGATAGAATAGCCGTGTTCTTTTTGTTCTAATGTACTGACCTGACACGAACGTAAATAGCTACGTTCATAATTCATCACCCCTTAAAAAAGTAAAAAAATAATAAGGGTAGGTGGACTACCCCATAATTTTATTCATCATCAACGTAGTTACCGGTTTCGACGTTATACAAATCTCCACCAGATTCAGGATTAAAGTTTTCGTTGTGTTCTCGCATTTGATTTTGCCATTCTTTCACCATGTTATCATTATGGCGTACGAAGTTTGGATCAACTCCATTTTCTGTATTTTCTTTTTGATTTACTTGACTGTTTTGCTGTTGGTTGTATGTATTGTTATCAATTCTATCTACATTTTGATTTTGTTTATTGTTCTGTTGATTTTGTTTATTGTTCTGTTGATTTGAATTGTTGTCGTTTGCATTTTTATTGTCATTTGAAATTGATTCATCACCATTGTTATAAGGTTTTTCTTGTTTTTGTTTTTTAGATTGACTTTGTTTATCTTTTTTGTTTTCTTTCGTCTTTTTAACTTCAACCTTTTTAGTATCATCTTCTTTGTTTTTGTCCTCATCTTGTCCACATGCACCTAATACTAATAAACTAGCAAAAATTAAAAAAAGAACCTTTTTCATTCTACATTTCTCCTCTGTTAGCTATTTGTTTGAGTAAACTGATGATTTCATTATTTTGTTCTATTATTTTTTTATTTTGTTTCAGTTGTTCATCTAATATTTTTATAACAACAAAGTTTTGATTGATTAACTCATATGTGAAAACAGTTGTTCCATCTTTTGTTGTTGAAAAACTACTCAATCTCGTCATAAAACTGTCGATATGTTTGCCTGGTTCGTTTTTTAAAACAGCATTTTCTGTAATAGAAGTCACTTCGTCTAAACCATGTTTTAACATAGTGCGTTTCATATAATCGAACAAGCTAACTTTGTCGTCCTTTTGCGGTGTAGAAGCGTTGAAATCATTTAATACTTTTCTTTTTTCTTCAACAGATAATTTTTTATAACGAATTTTATCTTCTTTAGTTATTGTCGTCAGATATTTGCCTTCTGTCATACTCTCTTTAAATGTAAGTCTATTATGCGGCGGTTCTTTCATTCTACATTTCTCCTTTTTTTATATTTCTTTATATTTAAAAACTCTTAACGGATCAAATGTAATTAAGTATTCTCCGTAGTTAGTTCCAATGCCATATTTGTTTTTGTAATGTTTCAATATTTCTACTATGTACTCTTCACTTAATTGAACATATTCAGCTAATTCATATAAGTTACTAACACCATAGTTATGCGCCTCCACAATAATGCGCAAAGGTAGAGCTGCTTCATATCCGTGACGCCTAGCGTAGTTTTCAAATTTGCGGTTTATATCTTTAGATTGATCTAAGATGTTTCCATATGTAAGTTTATGATGTGCTAGTTCCTCATATAAAACTTCAGTTTTACGTGTTTCCGATAAGTTGCTATTGATAAAAATTTTTCCGTTTATATATAAACCGGGTTGAAATTTAGGTAAACGATTAGTTTCTTCAATCTCTATCCAGTCGTTTTTAATACACAATTCTTCATATAACCCCATTAAAAACACCCTTTATTTATCTCTATTCTTAATCCATTCAATAAACTTATTAACTTCTTCAATTTCTTCTTCTGTTAGACCATCTTTATCAAAATGAGCGGCCATTGTATCTTGTTGTACAGTTTTATCTTCTGTGATGTCAGAGGGCATAACGCCAAAATAATCAGCAAGTAATTCAATTTTATCTCTTCTTGGATACTTAACTGCGTTTATCCAGCTACTAACTGTTGATTCTTTTAAATCTAAATCTTTTGCCATATCTGTTTGAGTTTTACCTTTGCGTTCTAAAAGATTTTTTAAATTTTTCGAAAGAATTTTTTTAGCCATTTGGTTGCCTCTCTTCTTATTTAAGTGTTGTCTAAATTATATAAAAAAGTTTACAAAAAGTAAAGTTATTTTCGTAAAAAAGTTTACTTAATGTGTTGACACTTTACTTTTAGTGTAGTAAATTAGGTGCATACCTAACAAGGAGGTGACAATATGACAGATACAATTGAAACTTTTTCTTTGAAGGGCGCACGAAACGAATTTGATTACACACAACAGCAAATAGCAGATAAACTAGGTGTTTCGAGAGCTCAATATATTGCTTGGGAAAAAGGAGATGTGATACCTAAGAGTATGGTTGTTTATGCTTTAGCTTATATCTACGGTATTAATGCTGATTTATTAAGAGTCAGCAAAAAATTTTAATATTTACTTCACTTTTAGTGAAGTTTAAAGGAGGAATCGAAAGTGAGTGAATTACAAACATTCAATTTTGAAGAATTACCAGTAAGGACATTATCCATAGACGGTGAACCTTACTTTGTAGGTAAAGATGTAGCAGATATTCTAGGTTATTCAAATTCTAGAAAAGCTTTACTAGATCATGTTGATGAAGAGGATAAGCTGACGTCACGAATCGTTACGGCAGGTCAAAATAGAAATCAAACTATTATCAACGAATCTGGCTTATACAGCCTAATATTCTCATCAAAATTAGAATCAGCTAAACGATTTAAACGATGGGTAACTTCAGAGGTTTTACCTACATTAAGAAAAACTGGAACTTATCAAATACCTAATGATCCAATGCAAGCATTAAAACTGATGTTTGAAGCAACGGAACAAACTAAAGAAGAAATAGCGACTGTTAAAGCAGATGTTATTGATATCAAAGAAAATCAAAAGCTAGATGCAGGAGAATACGGATTGATAACAAAAACAGTTCATCAACGCGTTGCTTATATCAGACAAATTCACGGACTACCTAATAATAAAGAAGTTAACAAACCTTTATATAGAGACATTAACAGTAACGTAAATACGATGGCTGGTATTAAAACAAGAACACAGTTAAAACAAAAACATTTCGATGACGTTATGAATATGATCGTTAATTGGTTTCCATCTCAATCAACAATGTATGTCATCAAACAATTAGAAATGGACTTTGAAAACGAAGTATAAGGAGTGATAGCAATGGAATACATTGGATTTGCGGACGCTATCGAGTTTGTGAAAATAAGTGGAATTTCTAAAAACGATTTAGAAAAGCACGTTTATAGCAATAAAGAGTTCCAAGAGAAATTTATGTACAGATTTGGCAAGAATCATAAACGCTACATCAAGATTAGACCGGCAATTGACTTTATAGAACAAAATTTAATGGTGTCAGAAACGGCACTTTAGAGGAGGTTTACCGATGAACAAACTACAACTCATTAAAATAGCACTCCTAATCGTCATCTTGGCGGAGGAGATTAGAAGTGCTAAGCGGAATAAAAATACCTATGAAATAACTAGAGGTCTATAACTCTTGGATCGATAAGTTCAACTTTCCCACAGTTATTACATCTAGTAACCACTAGGTCGATAGATGGACCTGGTAAAGTATCAGATTTTATTGGAAGATTATAAATTTCTTCAAATATTGAAACTGAAGGAGCAGAACAATCACATGCTTGAGGTTTAGTGTTTCGCAAATGCTGAGCCAATCTCTCAAGTAATTCCTTACTAAAATTTTGTACTTTCATCATTACACCCCCCAATCTATCGCAGTAGCGATAAATATATTATACACGAAAGGAATGGTTTTTATGCCACCACACATTCAACAAATGCTGTTCGATTTCGCATTAGAAAGAGGATATATCGAAAAACTTTTAGAAATGAAAGAAGAATTAGAAATGAAAGAAGAGGATGATAAATGAAGTACTTGCTAAGCTACATGACGATGTTCATCGCAATGATCATCACATTAATTTTAGGAGGTGGTTTCTTTACGGTAATAGCATTTTCAATGTTAACGCTAATCTTTAGCACATTCTTCTGGGAGAAGTGGCTTGAGATAACAAAAAAGACTGAAACTTGCGCCAACAAGTAACAGTCGGAGATTTTAAAAATTATATGTACTTAAAATTTACAACTAAATACGGAGGTAGTCAAGTTGAGACACAAATTATTAAAAACAGCCAATGATTTAAATAAATTGATTTTGCATAGTGATGAAAAAGTGAAAGCAGAATTTCAAACTTTTGATAATGGAGAAGTTGGTATTACCTTTTGGCACTATTCTCAAAAATATGAAAGTGATTGTAATCATCTGAATTTCTACGAATTTTTCACAGATAAAGAATTACAAAGAAGTTTTGAATTAGCAAAAGATGTCATTGCAGGGGAGTGTTTAATAGATGAAAGAAACAGTGACATACCTAATTAAGCTGAAAGACACTCCTTTTGACCTGTATATCACTAATAAACCTAATAATGAAGAAGATACCTCTTATTCAAGAGATAGACGAAGAGCAAGAGAATTTGCAGGACTAGAAGATGTGAGTATCGACATGACAAAACATACAGCGATTAAGAAGACAGTAACTGAAACAACTGAATATGAGGAGGTTAAGTATGACTGAACAACTTAACTTATATCAAAAAATAGCAGACGTTAAAGCTAATATTGAAGGCTTTACTAAAGATACAAAAGGCTACAACTATTCATATGTTAGTGGATCTCAAGTGTTACACAGAATCAGAAACAAGATGATTGAACATAATTTATTACTCGTACCAAAAACATCTGATGAAAATTATAAGCAAATCGAGGTTACTAGATTTAACAAAAAAGCGTCTCGTGAAGTTACTACATCAGAGTTTGTTGTTGAGATGAAATTAACTTATTTATGGATTAACGCAGACAAACCAGAAGAGCAACTCGAAGTGAGTTTTTATTCTGTAGGACAACAAGATGATGTATCTAAAGCACATGGTACAGCGCTAACATACGCAGAGCGTTATTTCTTAATGAAATTCTTCAATATTCCGACTGACGAAGATGACGCAGACGCAAAACAAAAACAAGAAAAGTACAACAAAGCAAGTAGTCAAACAGTCGGCGTTCTAAAGCAAGAAGTACTTAACTTCATTGACCTTATGAAATCACTAGACAAAGAAGTATCACAGCAACAAGTTGAACAAAAATTTGGAATACAAAATTACACATCAATGACTGAACAACAAGCAGTAAACACAATTTCTAAAATACAAAACATGGCAAATAAGTATAAGGAGAATGAACAATGAATTTAGTAAATTTAACAGGACGTATCACTAAAGATTTAGAACTTAAACAAGCAGGACAAACACAAGTAACTAACTTCTCTATGGCAGTAGACAATCCATTCAAAAAAGATGACACATCATTCTTCGACATCGTAGCGTTTGGCAAAACTGCACAACTATTAAACGACTATTGCGGTAAGGGAAGCAAAGTTTTAATCGAGGGAAACTTGAAGCAAGACCGTTTTCAAGATAAAGAAGGTAACAATCGTTCAGTAGTACGAGTGATTGCAAATAGAATTGAATTTTTAGATAGCAAAGGTAATCAAAATAACCAGAACCAACAACAAAGACAATCACCATCAGGCAATAACCCGTTTGCAAATGATAACAACGCAAATATAGATGATGACGATTTACCGTTCTAGGAGTGATTAATTGTGGAGAATGTTGAAGTTTATTCAAATAACGAGAATATATTTTACTATCAAGAAAATGGAATTAGAAAAACAATGTGTGAAGGTTGTCCTCATAAATTAGATGTACAAAATGGCGTATACGATGATATGGATGAATGTTTTGTAACGTTTGGCCATAGTCATAGATGTCATAGAGATGGTGATAAAGAAATAGCGTGTAGAGGCGTTTGCCAAAAAGCAATAATGATGGACAAAACACTAAAGAACGAAAGTGAATTAAATGCCAATTATTAAAAATTACATCACTCAAGATGACGGTACAACTACTGTTGTTATTGAGGGTGTAGAGCTAGATAACAAAACATCTTTACTTTTAGACAATGGTTACGAAGTCGAAGTAGATGTGAGAGTGGTTGATCCTTTCAAGATTACAGATAAGCAACGTAGAAAAGTGTTTGCCCTTTGTAACGACATAGAAGCATATACAGGTCAACCACGTGACTATATGAGGTATTTGTTCATGGATTACGTAGAAGTCCTTTATGGCTACGAGAAACGTCTCTCGTTGAGCAATTGCACTAGAGAACAAGCAAGTAAAATTATAGAAGTGATTATTGACTGGGTGTTTCATAACAATATCCCACTCAACTATAAGACAAGTGACTTACTTAAGAATGATAAGGCGTTTCTTTACTGGTCAACAGTCAATCGTAACTGTGTAATATGCGGAACGCCACGAGCAGAACTTGCACACTATCACGCAGTAGGTCGAGGACGTAACAGACGAAAGATAGATCACACAGACAACAAAGTATTAGCGCTATGTTCAAGACATCATAAAGAGCAGCACCAAATAGGAATGGACAGTTTTAATGAGAAATACAAATTACATGACAGTTGGGTGTCCGTAGATGAACGACTCAACCGAATGTTGAAAGGAGAAACGAATGGCAGAAGTATCGTGGATTAAATTAAAAGTCGGAATGTTTGATGATAGCAAAATCAAGTATATAGAAGCACTGCCAGAACGAGATACAATCATCACTTTGTGGGTTAAGTTGCTGACATTAGCTGGAAAGTACAACGAACAAGGATACATTATGTTATCCGAAAGTCTACCCTATAACGAAGAAATGTTAGCTAACGAATTTAATAGACCTATCAATTCAATAAGATTAGCGTTACAAACATTCAAAAAGCTAAGCATGATTGAAGAAGTGAATGGTGTCTTTAAAGTATCTAATTGGGAAAAACATCAGAACATCGAAGGTTTAGAAAAGATAAGAGAACAAAACCGTTTGCGTAAACAAAAGCAAAGAAAAAAACAAAAACTTTTAGATAGTCACGTGAAGTCACGTGACAGTCACGCAACAGATATAGAAGAAGATAAAGAAGTAGAAGAAGAAAGAGAAAAAGAAATAGATAAAGATATCTTCAAAAACTCAATTAATTATATCATGAGTAATCTTACTCATAACTTAACTCCTAATCAAATGGAGGAGATAGGATATGCAGTTGATGATATCGGAGAACATGCAGATGAAGTTGTTGAGGTAGCTACTGATTATACAAAAGGCAGAGGTTGTCATGTAGGTTACCTTATAAAAGTGTTAAATAACTGGGCTAAAGAGAACGTTAAGACTAAAGAAGAGGCTGAAAATAAAATTAAACCTAAAAATAAAAAAACTGTGACAGATGATGTAATTGCTCAAATGGAGAAAGAGCTAGGAGATGAAAGTTAATGCCTATGAGTAAACAACAAGCTCTAGAAGTAATTAAGACAATTAGACATGTATACAACATTGACTTTGACAGACCTAAATTAGAAACATGGGTTAACATCTTGAGCCAAAACGGAGATTATGAACCGACTAAAAAAACAGTAATGCAATATATCAATGATGCTAATCCTTATCCACCTAGTATTCCAAACATAATGAGAAAAGAAGTCAAAGTCGTAAAAGAAGAGCCTGTCGACGAAAAAACTGCTAGACATCGTTGGAGAATGAAAAATGATCCAGAATATGTAGCACAACGTAAAAAGATATTAGACGACTTCAGAAAGAAGTTAAGTGAGTTTGGAGTGAGTGACGATGAATGAACGTCATGAAATCGAAAGTACAATCGTTGCTAGTTTACTTCAAAAACCGGACATAATTGAGAAGTTACGCGTGAGACCGGAAATGTTCTCGCATGATGGTATGAAGTCATTTATGGAATATGTATTTGAAGTCGGCAAGGTAGATCATAACGAAATCTATTTAAAAACCACAAAAGATAAGTCATTCCTAGATATGGACACCATTTCAAATTTGTATAACTCAAAGTTTATAGGTTATGGATTTTTTGAAAGATATCAACAAGATTTGCTCAATCTTTATCAAATAGATCGTACGCAAAACGTATTACAAGAATTCAATTCTGATCCGAATATACAAAATTTCGATGAAATGCTTAACAAACTACAAAAGGTCAGTTTGATTAGTGCAACAGAAGAAAGCGGAACTAAAAAAATTGTAGATCGCTTTGTCGAAGAATTATATAGCGAAGAACCAAAACAAAAAATCAATACAGGTTATAAACTGGTGGATTACAAAATAGGTGGTTTAGAGCCTACACAGTTGATTGTAATCGCTGCGAGACCGTCAGTAGGTAAAACGGGTTTTGCGCTTAATATGATGCTTAATATCGCATCTCAAGGCTATAAAACATCATTCTTCAGTTTAGAGACAACTGGTGTGTCTGTATTGAAAAGAATGTTATCTGCAGAAACTGGAATTGAACTGACTCGCATTAAAGAAATTAAAGACCTAGAACCAGATGAATTAACACGTTTAACAACTGCTGCAGATAAAATACTCAAACTCGATATAGATATACACGACAAAAGCGATATCACAACACACGATGTACGAAAACAAGCAATGAAAAATAAAGATGTTCAACAAGTTATCTTTATTGACTACTTACAACTTATGCAAACGGATAGCAAGTTGGATCGTCGTAACGGCATTGAAAAAATATCGCGTGACTTAAAGATTATCGCTAACGAAACAGGCGCAATTATCGTCTTACTTTCGCAGTTAAGTCGTAGTGTTGAGTCAAGAAATGATAAACGTCCGATGCTATCCGATATGAAAGAAGCAGGTGGAATTGAGGCAGATGCAAGTTTAGCAATGTTGTTATATCGAGATGATTACTACAACCGTGATGATGTTGATGACTCAGGCAAGTCAATTGTTGAATGTAACATCGCAAAGAATAAAGACGGAGAAACAGGTGTAGTTGAGTTTGAGTACTACAAGAAAACGCAGAGGTTCTTCACATGAAAGTAGTTGAATATCAAAAGTTGTTAGGCGTTATGTATCGAGAAGATTATCAAAACGACCCATTAATAGCTAAGACGCTTATTGAGTCAGGCTGGGCAGTTAAACGTTTGTTAGAAAACAAAACGATATCACCATTTGACGAATATGAAAAAGTTCAGGAGTTAATCATGAATGAAACGAAGTGGAGGCAACCAGATGGGACTTATCGACGGACTTAAAAAGCAATACACGTTATATCAGATTGACGGTTGGAAGATGTGCAGTGTAACGCCGTTAGGAGGAGATACATTCAAACTAGGTAACTATGCAGGCATACACTTTAGAAACACATTTTCAGGAACAGTAACGAAAGATGAACTAGAAAAACTGAAACGTAAATACAAGTTGTTCAGAAAAGAAGAACTGCAACAACAGATGACAATTAACGAATTATTATTTTGAGGTGGAGTTATGGAAATAGAGATTAATTTTAATGATACCTATAAGGAACCTATCGGCTCTCCTCGTCCACGTTTTAGGAATGTAGGTAAATTTGTTCAAACATACATGCCAACGTCTTATACAAAGCATAAGGCGTTCATACAAAGTCAGTTACCTAAAAAGATGCTGAACAGTAGATTGAAAGTATCAATATATTTTTACTTTGCACCACCTAAAAGTTGGACTAAGAATCAAAAGTTAATATCGATAGGCCAATATAAACGTACGAAACCAGATATAGACAATTTAATCAAAACAGTGCTAGACGCTGCTAACGATCACTTATGGAAAGATGATAACCAAATTGCACACATTGAAAGCTTTAAGCAATATGCAGAAGAGCCAAAAATAATCATGAATGTAGAGGAAGTGGAGTGAATGGCTAACAGAGAAGAAACAATTGAAGTTGAAGCAACACTCAAAGTTAGATGTAAGTATCCAGTTTGGGTAAACAATCGTATTACGAGAGAAGAAGAAAAAGAGCGCATTTTAGATTTAATCAGTAAGAACCCTGAAAAAGAGTTAATGAGCGAAGATTTTAAACTAATTGAATTAGTAGAGGTGGAGTAAATGGAAGCTACAACAATGAGAGTTAAAAATAAATATTTTAGTATCACACCTGATGTAGCAGAAAAAATGAAAGAAGCAGATATAAATTCAGCCATTTTAAGACAAAGATTAGCAAAAGGATGGGCTTTTGAAGACGCAATTGAAGCTCCTATTGGAGTAAGACGTAGTGAGTGGGAAAGTTTGAAACCTAAAGAGAACGACATCGCAAGTTATAAAGAGAGAATGGAACAACGCAGATTACAAGAGTTGAAATGCAAGAAACCTCACTTATTTGAAGTGCCTCAAGTACATCCTAGAAGAGAATGGTGTGTGCACCTTATGAAGTACGATATTTTTCCAAAAAGGGTGGTTAGATCATGAGTATTAAAGATTTGAATAGAGGCGATAGAATCAGAATACAAGAAGTTAACGGTGTTGAAATTACAGTTCTAATAAAAAGTGTATATCGTTTAACTGGGTCAAAAACTGGCTCAAATCTTGCTATAGAAAAATGGCTTGCTGATGTAGAAGCAATTGACGGTAGAACTTGGACTATTGATGATAGTTACGATTTTTACTCATTGGCTAATGAAAATGAAGAAACCCAAAAGACACTTGATGACAAAGTTAGTCACCCGTCACATTATACGTATGGAGATATAGAAGTTATAGACTTCATAGAGCAGGTCACTAAAGATTACAAACCAGAGTTAGCATTTGCAATTGGTAACGCAATTAAGTATATAAGTCGTGCTAATCGTAAGAACGGTAAAGAAGATTTAGATAAAGCGCGTTGGTACCTAAATAGAGCATTTGAGAAGTGGGAGGGTTAAGAGTGGTTTATATGTACGAACCATTCACTCACACAGTGACTAAGACAGGCTTAACTCATCTACACAACATCACAGGCATTCCTCTCAACACGCTGTGGTACCAAAAGGAACGTGGCACATATAACGATAAGTTGAAGTGCTTCTTTACCGACACAATGCCGAGAGTGAACAAGAAACAGGAGTTTAACGAAAGAGTTGTAGCAAAAGATGAAATTTGGAAGTACAGCGATAAGTACGATCTATACGTAAGTAACTTAGGCAGAATGAAAAGGCCTGATGGTAAATATAAATTTGCGAATGGTTGTAACGGTATTTCCACAGTCATTTATAAGAATAAGAAGTATCGTGCAGCAGATATTGTATATGAAACATTTATCGGTAATTTGAGAACAGGGTATCACGCTTACCCTAAGGATAGTAGGTACAACAATCTTATGGCAGATAACTTATTCCAATCTACATTGCAAAAATATAGAGTGTATCGCAGAAATAAAGGCATATCTAAGCCAGTATATCTTGTCGATAACAACAACCGGATTATTGAAGAATTCGCAAGTACAGTAGAAGCTCAAAAATTATTATTCATAGACAGACGCAACATCGCAAGGAAGTGTAACCGTAAACATGTAAGTGACGGATTGATGTATATGTGGGCGGACGAATATGAAGAATTGAACGCATGATATTGTCTGACACGGTATCTCAACGTTACAAATACAACACACAAGGTAAGACGCCTACACAGATACAACAGGAATTACGCAAGCTAGGTGTCAAAGGATTTGTGGTTAAAGTAGTAGGAAGCAGAGTGACGATGAAAGTAGAAAAAGAAAATATAAGAAAGAATAGGGAGTGTATTAGAAATGGCGAAAATTAAACGTAAATTAGAAATGACATTACCAGAATTGATTGAGTGGGGATTTAGAAATGGAATTAAGAACAAAGAGTTTGTAAGTAATTTTTTCGAAAAGAAATCAGTAATATTCAACTTGAGTGGTTGTGCAGAGGTTAGTGGCGAATATTTTTATTCACCACAAGATACTTACACAGTAGAAATCGAAGAAGAAATTACAGAAGATACAAAGATTGATAATTTAGTAGAAATAGTTATTAATGATAAAAACATACCACACACTTCAGTGTTCTATAACACTAGCATAAACGAAAGATTGTCTATTACCAGATATAGACCGCAAGCTTTCTATATGTTGAATGATGATTCAACTATAACTCGAATATGGGAAAACGGAAAATTAGTAGATTAAGGAGTGTTTATGATAGACATCAACAACTTATACACCTACAAAGCGACATGCACCAATGTAGTAGACGGAGACACTTTGGATATCTTACTCGATTGTGGCTTTGATACCTATGCTAAACGTCGTGTACGTTTGCTAGGTGTCGATACGCCAGAGAGAGGACAAGAGAATTATAAAGAGGCAACAGCATTAACTAGATCATGTGTAGAAAACAAAGATATATACGTTCAGACGTACAAGAGTGATGTGTTTGGTAGATACCTAGCTAATGTGTGGTACGAGGACGGGAAATATTGCTTGAACGATGAGTTAAGAAATGCAGGGCTATTGAAAGAGAATTCTAAATGGAATGAGGGATAGGAATGGCAGAGGTTAAGTTATCTATGGAAGAATATCACAATGTTATTAAGAATTTAAATACTTTAATAAAAAAACTTTATGAGATGACAAAGAAATGTAGTGATTACAAACACCAACGAGATGAACTCATCAATGATATGGCAGAGGTTAAAAAGAAAGCAGAGGCGTTTGATGAGATATTAGATATTAACATCGATAAAGATGAGCTTCTTAGTGAAGAATATATCGAAAAAGTAAATGATGTTATTCAAGAATGGATATTTAGTTAGTAAATTAAAGGATTTGGAGCGTGGTAGTGATGAAAAAATATAGAGTGATGTTTGAAACGTTTATTCATCCAGCTTTCTTCTTTCATCCATGTTATATAGTTGAAGCAAATAGTGTTGAAGAAGCTAAAGAAAAAGGGCAAGAAGCATTTAATAGCCACCCTAACAATGTGAAGTTACAAAGAGAAATTGTAGAAGTTCAAGAAATCAAGGAGGAGCAATAAATGACAAATACATTAGAAATTAAATTATTATCAGAAAATGCGACTATGCCAAAGAGAGATAGATTAGATGCTGGGTACGATATTTATTCAGCAGAAACAGTGATACTTGAGCCACAGGAGAAAGCAGTAATTAAAACAGATGTAGCAGTAAACATTCCAGAGGGGTATGTAGGGCTATTAACTTCTAGAAGTGGTGTAAGTAGTAAAACACATTTAGTGATTGAAACAGGCAAGATAGACGCCGGCTATCAGGGTAATTTAGGAATTAATATTAAGAATGATAGACAAGATGATGATGCACAATCAATTTTCTCTAGAGATATAAAGGGTGAAAAGATATTCGAAGAAGAACGCAAAATTTATAAACGTGGTACTTATCAAATCAACAAAGGCGATAAGTTAGCTCAACTGGTTATCGTACCAATACTCACTCCTGAACTCGTTGAAGTGAAAGATTTTAAGGAGAAAAGCGATAGGGGTGCTCATGGTTTTGGATCAACAGGATTCTAAAGACATATACGAAAGAGTAAAAGAGGTATTGGGGAAGTGAATGACATAGATGTTTTATTGATAATTGGGATAGGATTGGTCGTATTAGATTACTTTGTTGATAAGTATATTTTTGGTAATGATGAACACGCTACTGTATACAAAATAGGATTTTTTATTATTTTAATATCACTTGTGGGATTTTCTGTCGAGAAAGATATATTGGCAGTTTTAATAGCATTGCTATTTTTAATGATAATTAACAAATTAAAAATGATAGCGAAGTTTCTATAGGTAAGGAGTGAGTGGGAAGTGACACAATACCTAATCACAACATTCACAGATTCAACAGGTATACAACACAGACATGTAGCAAAGCTTAAAGATAATCAGACGGCAACTGTGATTAATGCAGAGAGTAAAGAAAAGGCAATGAAGATATATGAGGAGGATAAGATGATTAAACGAATATTAAAAATTTGGTTCACTATCGCAATGTACGAGTTAGGTAAGTGGATTGGCAGAGAAGTTTATTACAAGTTGACTGCAAACGATGAGGTGGAAGTGCCTAAGGACTTTGACGAGAATGACCACGCTCATTTAAATGGCATATACGGAGGTTATTAAAGTATGGGCGAAATTATAATTATGATTACAATTATAACATTGTCTATAGTCTTTATTTTAATGGCGATATTTCTAATATATCTTTTTGTCGAAGGGATTAAAGACAAAGATTACGTAACAATCGCATTTTCCGTTACCATGTTTTTACTTTTAAACTTACTATTTTTACACTTTTTATATTTCGGTATTTCAGGAGGTTATTAACAATGTGGGGCGTAATAGCAATCATTATATTAGTTTTACTATTGTTTGGCTCATTACTTGAACAGAATGATCTAAAACATCAGTTAGAAGTGAAAGAGTATGAGATTAAGACACTTAAAGATAAGTTGGAGAATGGAGGGTAAGTGATGTTTTATAAATCTAAGTGGATGAGATTAAAGACTTTAATTTTTTATTTTATTTTGATGGCACAAAATGATAAAGACCGTAGTACCCATATTAAAATCGGTGAAATTGCAGCTTTAGAAGCGATATTAAATAAAATGGATGAAATGGACGGTGGTAATGATTTTCAAAATTTAAAGTATGAAGAACACAAAAAGCGAATTAATAAAAAAGGAAACTAAAGGAATGGAGGGTGAGTAGTATGAATTGGATAAGCTTAACAACAACGCTAATTATGTTTACTGCATGGATGTTCGCTATGCATAAGTGGAAGGAAGTAGGGAGAAAATTAGAGAGTAAAGGAATAGAAAACTCTAATTTAAAAAGGGACGTAGCATTTTGGAAAACTTCAGCCAAAGCGCGTAAAGATGAATTAGATTTCGTATATAGAAAAAACATCGAACGCGAAAAGTCAAATGGATATGAATTAGAATATCACATGGACACGACTGGTAAATATATAGTAGAAGTTAATCAAGGTGTTTACTTGAGAAAATCTATACTTACAACATTTAGAAATGTTGAAGTAGTTTATAATTTTACAGACGACTTCGAAAAAGCTAGTAAGTTTAAAGATGTTAAAGAATGTAAAAAGATAGCTAAACAATGTAAAGGTAAAGTTTTGTACGATAGTCCTAATTGGGAGGTAGTATAGTGATAACGATTGAACGACACGATATAAAGAAGCTGGAAGATTATATCAAGAACATAGAACGCTACAGACGAGAGTTAAAAGTAAGAGAGTATGAACTACTAGAAAATCACGAACCCGAGAATGTAGGAGCAGGAAAGAGTAATATACCAGGTAATCCTATTGAGAGAGAATCAATTAAGAAATTAAGCGACAATCGTTACAACAACTTACGTAATATTGTAAAAGGTGTAGATAAACTCATTTATGAATCTGATGAAGATACACAAGACTTAATGCGTTTGAGATATTGGGAATGTCCGATAGGTTGTAGTGAGTGGGAAGATATAGCTGAATACTTCGGAACAAGTAAGACGAGTATATTAAGACGACGTGACGCGATGATAAATAGATTGGCAGAATTTATAGGTTATGTGTAAGGTGGACTTTTGAAGTGTGTAAGTCCGTTTATAATCGGTGTATTATGATATTGTAAGAATTACCTCACAAGACATAGTGTTTATCCTTTCGCACTATGGTGAGGTATTCAATATTGAAGTGATTGGACAAGTGTTTATCGTCTTTAATTAGACGTTGCGCATCCGATTGCTTAACTATCCGTCAGAGTGGCGGGTAGTTTTATTGAATCTTACAACACGGCTTCCGATAAGTTGGTATGAATACTTGACATTTAATTTTTTCTCCTTTACATAGTTATCCGTGAGAACACACGGGTAACTTATTTTTATGTATTGATGTGACATAGAGGTGTGACATGAGTACATAAACTCAAATAAATAACAAAACATAATCATTAGGCACTGTTTATGCAGTGTCTTTTTTTATACGTCAAATAAAGGTGCTTAACCGTGAGAGTAGGTGGTAATATACGATGAACGAACTGAACAAACGACAAAAGACATTCGCTGAAGCCTACGCTATACCTGGAACGGAATATTATGGTAACGCCACTAAATCAGCTATTAGAGCAGGATATAGTGAAAAAACAGCATATTCACAAGGGCAAAGAATGTTGAAGAATGATGAAATACAAAGTTACATCAAGGGGGTAGAAGAAAAACTCTTTGATGAACAAATAATGAGTGGTAAAGAGGTTTTGTATCGTTTAACCAGAACAGCTAGAGCAGAAACGGTTGAAATTGAGCCAGTTGTAACGAAAAAGGGGATATATAAAATTAATCCTTCAACAGAAAAACATAATCTAGTTTACGATGAAAGTGTAGAGTTGGTTAAAAAGCCACCTAAGATAAGTGATCAAAATAAAGCGTTGGAATTGCTAGGTAAACATCATAAGTTATTTACAGATGTACAAGATGTAAATGCTACGATAACACCAGACTTCATAGATTCCATTAAGTAGGTGCAGAGATGAGTAAATTAGTATTAGATTTAGCTGATTTAATCCCTAAACACTTTCATGGACTGTGGAAAGCTACTAAGGACAAAGAAAAACTTAACATAGTAGCTAAAGGTGGACGTGGTAGTGGTAAGTCCTCTGATATATCTATTATCATTACACAGTTAATTATGCGCTATCCTATGAATGCAGTTGTAGTACGTAAGACAGATAATACATTAGCTACATCAGTATTTGAACAAATCAAGTGGGCGATAGAAGAACAAAAGGTGTCACACCTGTTCAAAGTTAAAGTGTCGCCAATGGAAATCACGTATGTTCCTAGAGGGAATCGAATTATCTTTAGAGGGGCACAAAACCCTGAACGATTAAAGTCGTTAAAAGATAGTCGGTTCCCTTTTTCTATCATGTGGATAGAGGAGTTAGCAGAGTTCAAGACAGAAGATGAAGTTACTACAATTACTAACTCTATGTTACGTGGTGAATTAGATGACGGATTATTTTACAAGTTTTTCTTTAGTTATAACCCACCTAAGAGAAAACAATCGTGGGTTAACAAAAAATACGAAACCTCATTCCAACCAGATAACACATTCGTACATCATTCAACGTACTTAGATAACCCTTTTATTTCTAAACAGTTTATACAAGAGGCAGAGAGTGCGAAAGAACGAAACGAACAACGTTATCGTTGGGAATATATGGGTGAAGCGATAGGTAGTGGTGTTGTACCGTTTAACAACTTGCATATAGAGAAGATACCAGATGAGTTATACAACACATTCGACAATATACGTAACGCAGTCGACTTTGGATACGCTACTGATCCATTAGCTTTTGTACGTTGGCATTACGACAAGAAGAAACGTATTATCTACGCAGTTGATGAACACTATGGCGTACAGATAAGCAATAGAGAATTTGCTAACTGGTTAAAACGTAGAGGTTATCAATCAGATGAGATATACGCAGATAGTGCTGAACCGAAGTCGATTGCAGAACTAAAACAAGAACATGGTATTAAGCGTGTTAAAGGTGTGAAGAAAGGTCCTGACAGCGTAGAACACGGGGAACAATGGCTAGATGATTTAACTGCTATTGTGATAGACCCTAACAGAACACCTAATATAGCAAGAGAATTTGAGAATATTGACTATGAAACGGATAAAGACGGTAACGTTAAACCGAGATTAGAAGATAAAGACAACCACACGATAGACGCCACTAGATACGCCCTAGAGCGTGACATGAGACAAAATAAACTTAGCATACTTACGTAAACGAGGTGATTAGCATTAACTGGCCGTGGGATAAACCATATCACGAACAAGTGGTAGAACAAATTAAACCGAAGTATGAAACGCAAGAAGAAATGATATTGCGCTTAGTTAGAGAACATAAAGAGAATATAGACAATATCACAATGGGTGAAAGATATTATAATCATCATCCAGATATACTAGACGCTCCTTTCAAAAGAGATGTGAACGGTGACTATGATGAAACTAAACCAGACTGGCGCATGTACACAAACTACCATCAAAACTTAGTAGACCAGAAAGTAGCTTATGCAGTAGCTAATCCGGTGACATTTGGTGTAGATAATGACAAAGCGTTAAAGCAAATACAACACACACTTAATCACAAGTGGGATGACAAGTTAGTAGATATATTAACTGCTGCAAGTAATAAAGGTATCGAATGGGTTCAACCTTATGTAGATGAAGAGGGGGAATTTAAAACGTTTCGTGTGCCTGCAGAACAAGCTATTCCTATTTGGACTAACAAAGAAAGAGATGAAATACAAGCGTTTATCCGTGTGTATGAGTTAGACGGAGCAGAACGTGTTGAGTATTGGACTAAAGATGATGTGACATACTATGAGTTGAAAGAGGGGCAACTTATTCCTGATTTCTATCGTAGTGATGATCATATACAGCCTCATTATTATCAAGGTAATAAATTGATGAGTTGGGGGCGTGTTCCTTTTATTCCGTTCAAGAACAACCCACAAGAAGTATCTGACCTATTCATGTACAAAACAATCATAGACGCGTTAGATAAGCGATTATCTGACACACAAAATACTTTCGATGAATCAGTAGAGTTAATCTATATTTTAAAAGGTTATGAAGGTGAAGATATGAAAGACTTCATGCATAACCTTAAATACTACAAAGCAATTAGTGTTGCAGGGGAAAGTGGCTCCGGTGTAGATACTATCAAAGTAGAAGTTCCTATTGATTCTGTTAAGGAATACACGAAGATGTTACGTGATTACATTATAGAGTTTGGGCAAGGCGTAGACTTCCAACAAGATAAGTTTGGTAATAGTCCTAGTGGTATTGCACTTAAGTTTATGTATAGCAACTTAGACTTAAAAGCTAACAAGCTAAAGAACAAGACGCTTACTGCATTACAAGAACTATTACAATACATTATCGACTTCTACAGATTAGATGTGAAAGTACAAGACATCGAGATTACATTCAACTTCAATGTAATGGTAAATGAGTTAGAAAACTCTCAAATTGCTATGAATTCTACAGGGTTATTATCTAAAGAAACTATTCTTTCTAATCATGCTTGGGTTGAAGATCCTGTAGCCGAAATGGAGAGAATAGAACAAGAGAACATAGAACTCAATCAACAACTCCCTGACATTGAGGAGGGATTGAATGGCGAACAACAAAGACAATCCGAAGATAACCAACCAGAATGACATCGACAATTATATCGACAAACTTATTAATCAAGCTGATAAAGAAATAGAAACTCTATTTGCTAAACGTTTGAAAGAAATCAAACAAATTATTGCGAACATGTATGAAAAATATGATAGAGACGAACCACAAGTGACGTGGACTGAATTTAATAAATACAACAGACTCAACAAAGAACTTAATCGTATAGGTCAAATGTTGTCGCAAGACTACAGAGAAGTCGCTAAGTCTATCAAACAGTCACAACAGAACGTCTATATCGAAAAGTACATGATGAGTCTATTTTTGTATGAAGTAGCAAGCCAAACGTCTATGAACTTTGATATACCAACCACTCAAACGATACAGACAGCTATAGAACAACCTATTGAGTTTATTAAGCTAGTACCTACACTACAGAAACATCGCGATGATACATTAAAGCGTATTCGTATGCATATCACACAAGGTATTATGAGTGGAGAGGGCTACTCTAAGATAGCTAAAGCGCTACGAGACGACTTAGGAATGGCAAAGGCTCAATCAGTAAGAGTGGCACGTACAGAAACAGGGCGTGCACTATCTCAAGCTGGATTAGATAGTGCAATGGTAGCTAAAGATAACGGTCTTGATATGAAGAAGCGTTGGTATGCTACTAAAGACACACGGACACGTGATACACACAGACACTTAGACGGCACTTCAGTCGATATTGAAGATAATTTCCGTTCTAGTGGTTGTGTAGGTCCTGCACCTAAGTTGTTTGTAGGTGTAGCTAGCGCAAAAGAGAATATCAACTGTCGTTGTAAACTACTTTATTACATAGATGAAGATGAATTACCTACAACGATGAGAACTAAAGAAGATGGCGTAATACCTTTCGCTAACTATAGAGAGTGGGAGAAAGAGAAACGGAAAGGTGGTGCTTGATTATGGAGTTTAATGTGAAGGTTAATGTTGATGCTGATGAAGCAATTGAGAAATTAGAACGTATCAAAAAACTATACGAAGAAATTAATCAATTAAAGAATGATAGACCAGTTGTAAAGGTAGGAATAAGCAACGAAGCTGATACAGAAATAATTAGAAGTTATATTAATGAGAAAAATGCTGAAAATGCAAACTTTAACTTATTCTAGCTAACACTTAATTGTGTTGGCTATTTTTTATGCCCAAATCATGCTCAAGGCGTTAAAAGGTGCAAACTCATGGTGGATAAGACCACCGTAATAAAAAATGTGAGGAGTAGTAATAATGAAAAGAGAATTTTTACGTGGTTTAGGTCTGGAAGAGGAAACAGTTCAAAAGATTGTAGATGAACATCATGACACTTTGCGTGATTTTAAAAATAAAGCTGAAAAGACAGGATCATTGCAAGAGCAACTTGATAAAGCAAACGAAGAACTGACTAATCGTGACAACCAAATCACAGAACTTCAAAAAGCTAAGGACGGGGATAACCAAGAACTTAAAGATAAGTTATCAAATTATAAAAAAGAAAATGCCCAGTACCAAGCAGAAATGAAGCAATTAAAACTTAATAACGCTGTTAAGTTGGCAGTTGCTAAAGACGCAAACGACGCTGACGACATTCTAGCTTTCATCAACAAAGACGAGTTAGAACTACAAGACGACGGCAATGTTAAAGGTTTAGATAAAGCGATTGAATCGTTAAAAGAGTCTAAGCCTTATTTATTTGCTGAAAGTAAACCAAGTGGACGCACACCAGACGACGGTAAAAACGTAAATGGTGGGATTACACAAGAAGAATTTAACAATATGAGCGTCGCAGAGAGAACTAATCTATTCGTTAATGATAGAAAAACTTATGACGCTCTAATAAACAATTAGAAAAGAGGTATAAAACATGGCACAAGGAACAACAACTAAAAGTACACAAATCGTTCCAGAAGTATTAAAACCTATGATGCAAGCAGAATTAGATAAGAAATTGAGATTTGCACAATTTGCAGACATTGACAGTACATTAGTAGGACAACCAGGTGACACTTTAACTTTCCCTGCATTTGTTTACAGTGGTGATGCTACAGTAGTACCTGAAGGACAAAAAATTCCTGTAGACAAAATTGAAACTAACAGACGTGAAGCTAAAATTCATAAAATCGGTAAAGGTACTGATATTACTGATGAAGCTTTATTATCTGGTTATGGTGATCCTCAAGGCGAAGCAGTACGTCAACACGGTTTAGCTATTGCTAACAAAGTAGATAATGACGTATTAGAAGCTTTACGAGGTACTAAATTAACAGTTAGTGGAGATATTGGTACATTAGCAGGTTTAGAAGCTGCAATTGACACATTCGATGATGAAGATTTAGAACCAATGGTATTATTCATTAACCCTAAAGACGCTGGTAAGTTACGCTCTAGTGCTTCTGCAAACTTCACTCGTGCGACTGAATTAGGCGACAACATTATAGTTAAAGGTGCGTTTGGTGAAGCGTTAGGAGCTGTTATTGTACGTTCTAAGAAATTAGATGAGGGCGAAGCTATTTTAGCTAAACGTGGTGCAGTTAAATTAATCACTAAACGTGATTTCTTCTTAGAAACTGACCGTGATCCTTCAACTAAAACAACTGCTTTATACAGTGATAAACACTATGTAGCGTACTTATATGACGAATCTAAAGCAGTTAAGGTTACTAAAGGCGCAGGAACTACAGACTCAGGCGCATAAAAGGAGGTAGTGACGTATGTATAAAGTAATCGAGTATTTCACAGACTTACAAGATGACAACTACGAGTATAACGTTGGAGATACGTTCCCTCGTAAAGGTTTAAATGTAAGTGATGAACGATTAACTGAACTATCCACAAAAGAAAACCGTCAAAACAAGCCCCTTATTGAACGTGTAGATAGCGATAAAGACTTAAAAGGTATGAAAGTATCAGAATTAAGAGAACTCGCTAAAGAACGTGAAATAGAGGGCTTTTCTAGTATGAAAAAAGATGAACTCGTTGAAGCATTAGGAAGTGTTAAGTAATGAACGCACAAGACGTTAAATTATTAAATAATCTTTCACTCGATGATACTTCTAACGATGAAACAATAGAATTACTTATTGAAAAGTATCTGAATGTAGCAGAAGAATATTGCAATCAAACATTCAATAGACAGTCATTACCTAGTAACGTAGAGAAATTCATTGCTAATTGTATTAAACAAGGTACGACTAGCAATGTTTCTTCGCGTACTATGGGAACTGTAAGCTACACATTCGTTACTGATCTACCTAAGGAAACATACGCTTACCTAAAACCATTTAGACGTTTACGTTGGACTGGTTATCATGTTTAATCCATTAGATGAGTTTCCTCATACAATCGAATTAGGCTCAAGAGAAGTTGTAGGAGAGTATCCACGTGAACAAGAGCGCTTTAAGAGCGAAAAAACAATACAAGGCTTTATGGATACTCCTACTTCATCTGAACAACTCAAGTTTCATCAAATGAACCAATCATACGACAGGAACCTATATACGCCGTACAGCCTACCAATCACTAACACAAACTTATTTAAATACAACGGTAAAACTTACGAAGTAGTAGGAGAACCTGTCGACCAAGGCGGGCAACAAGAAATTAACCTTACTCGGTTGAAAGAGTGCCCTATTGGCTAAGGTTAAATATGGTAATTGGGAATTAGTTAAGGAACTTGAGAATTTCGAAAAAGAAACGATTAGATGGGCTAAAAAAGGTATAGCAAAGACAACAACTATTATTCACAATTCAATAGTTAGTAACATGCCTGTTGACACCGGTTATCTTAGAGAAAGTGTTTCTATGGACTTTAAGAAAGGTGGATTAACAGGGGTTATTAATATTGGTAGTGAATACGCGATAAAACGTATGTCGCAATTACTGGCAACAGTAATTTAAAAATCGAGCAAAATCGGTGGAACTCTTTATATGTGTAGTTGTATATTGATTACGGTACAGGTATAATATACATGAGGTGATTATATTTGAAACGTAATAATAAAGGTCAGTTTGTAAAAGGTATGAATATTAAAGATAAAACAAATGAGAGGCATGGAAGATTAAAAGTAATTGGAATATCAGATAAAAGGTCCGGCAGAAAAACTTATTGGAACTGCTTGTGTGATTGCGGTAATAAAGTGACTGTAAGAAGTGATTGTTTAGGTACTACTAAGTCGTGTGGTTGTTTAAAGAAAACGAAAGCACCGCTTAATCTAGGAAAAACTAATTTGCATGGTTTAACCCACCATCCAGTATATGGAAGATGGAATGCTATGATAAATAGATGCGAAAACCCTAACACGTTAGCTTATAAAAATTACGGCGAACGTGGTATTAAAGTATGTGATGAATGGCACGACCTAAAAGAATTCATTCGCTGGAGTGAGGAAAATGGCTTTAACAATAAATTAACATTAGAAAGAATAGATGTTAATGGCAACTACGAACCATCAAACTGTAAATGGATCCCTATGAAAGAACAGTATTATAATAAACGCACTTCTGTTTATCACACATATAATGGAGAAACAAAAACTACAATGCAATGGACTCATGAATTAAATATACCTTTACACAAAGTGTCAAAATACAAGAAAAACAATATACCTTTTGTAGATTTGATTAGAGAATATAAAGACAACACCGAGGTAACTTAATAGATTGCGGAAGGCTATTAAGCACCGTAGAGCGTACCAGTTGAATAAATATAATACTGGCAAGAGTGTTCGACAACCAATAACGGTTGTCTTTTTTATTGGTTGAAAATGTACGCCGAACTTACAGGTGACTGTAAGAAGTAAAGGATAAAAAGCCTTTACGATAACAAGATGATACGTGAATTACGGTACAGGAATATATTCGATAGGTCCAGGTGGTAGTCGTGCAAAGAATATCCCGTGGCGTTACAAAGACGCAGACGGACATTGGCACACAACTAAAGGACAACGTGCACAACCTTTTTGGGAACCTGCAATCGATGAAGGTAGAGCGTTTTTCAATAAGTATTTTTCATAAGGTGGTTAAGATATGTGGGTATCAGTAGAACGGTATCTGTTTAACAAGATATATAACAAATTAAAAAGCAACCCTATCATCAACAAACAACTTGGTGGTAGGGTTTTTGATTGCGTTCAAAAAGACGCTGTTTACCCATATATCGTTGTGGGTGAAACAAACGTCACTAACAAAGAAACAACGACAAGTATGTTTGAAGATGTAGGCGTTACATTGCATGTTTATAGCCAAGCTAGAAATAGAGATGAAGCCTCACAAATCATTCAATACTTAGGTTTTGTACTTAACTCTGAAATAGAAATAAATAACTATTCATTTATAAAAAGTCGAATTGATACACAAGAAGTGATAACTGACATAGATCAGTACACGAAACACGGTATCATCCGGCTTGTTTTTAAATACAGACACAATACTTTACAAAGGAGTGTAACGAATGGCGCAGAATAAATACATTGCAGCGTTACAAATTGCTGACAAAGATTTAGCAAGTCAGTTAAAAGAAGAAGATGCTATTCTGTTAGCTAGTTTAGCTGAGGGTGGACACACAATCAGTAATGACTTAGCTGAAATGATTACAGGTGGCAAAAAAGACTATGGTCGTAACTCTGTAGAAGAAGAAATCAAGTTAACTGTTGACCGTGTTCCTGGCGACAAAGGTCAAGAAGCTTTAAAAGAGTCAGTTAAGAATTTCAAACAGTTACGTTTATGGATTTGGGAAGTTAAGAAACGTGACGGTAAACATCACGGTACTTTCGCTTATGTAATTGTAGAAGAGCACGAATGGTCATTTGATGATGAGGATGACAAAATCGAAATCACTGCAAAAGTTAAATTTAACAGTGCAGACGGTTCTGTTGATTCATTACCACCAGAATGGCTTAATCCTAGTGCTGCTGCTCCTACAGTTGAATGGGAAGATATGGGAGCTTATACAGACTCATACGAAAACCGTACACCTAGTGCTGGTGCATAATTACGAGGGCATTAAGCCCTCTATTTTTTTGTAAAAAATAACAGAAAGAGGTTAAAGAATGACTGAAAATACAATCAATCCTATTACTACATTAGAGTTCAACGGAGAAGAAGTAGAGGCAAAAGCTACTTTCTTATTCGATAAAGCGGCTAAGAAATTTGCTAAAGATGAAGAAGATGAAAACGGTAAAACTACTAAAGTATCTGGTTTTAATGCTATTTATAACGGTATTTTAGAACGTGATCCAATTGCAATTGCAGACTTTTGGGAATGTGCAACGGCTTATTTAGGTAAAAATGCACCTAAACGTGAAGACATCGAACAAACACTAATGGAAATTATTGATGAAAAAGAAGATTCTATCGAATTATTACAAGGTGCATTGCAAGTATTAAATCATAGTGGTTTTTTCAAGCAGAAATCACGTCTATTCTGGACACAAATGAACTCAGCACCATCTATGGTCAAAGAGGAAGAGAAAGAGTCTACGAAGAACGGTATCGAGTTCATGAAGAACAACTACAAAGAAATCATGGGCGAGCTACCGTACTAGATTATTCGGAAATACGGCAGATAACCAGTCAATACATAGGCTATCTCCCTTATGATGAATTAATGAGTTTGACGCCTAATGAATGGAAAGACTGGGTTATCGGTCGTAGATTAGCGTTACTTGATGAACAAGAAAATTTATTGTTTGGTGCTCAAGCTAACAGTATTGCACAAGCTGGTAAGTCGTTAAAAGGACTGCAAAAAAAGTTAGAACGTGAAAGATATGAAGTGCGTGGACAATCAGAAGAATACGAACGTATGAAAGAACGTAAGTTAGCACAGAACAAACGAAACAGAGCAGTTCAGAAACAAGGTACACGACGTTTTATGAATTCATTACGTAATACTAGTCAAAGAGGAGGTTAGCCATGAACAAAAACTTTATGGCTCGTATATCGGCAATTATTACAGATTTTCAACGGAATATCAGAAAAGCTCAACGTATGGCAAAAACTGAAATACCCGATGAAATCGAAACACAAGTAGATGCCAATATAAGTAAATTTAAACGAGCCTTAAATACTGCTAAAGCAATGGCTCAACGTTGGCGAGAACATACCGTTGATATAGACGGAAACGCTAACCCTGTTAAACGAGCAATTGCAGTAGTTAGAGAAAAGTTACAACAGTTAAGAGATAAAGAAGTAGACATCAAGGGGAATAACAATCCCTTAAAACGTTCTGTACTAGGTGCTAAAGCTATGCTTGCAACCTTACATGATAAAACAGTACACGTTAACTTTGACACAAGAGGTATGACGAGAGCACAAGTGCTGACAAGAGCGTTAGGTCAATCGTTAGATGAATACGGTGATAAAATGGACGCCTTAGCAACTAAGATAAGAACGTTCGGTACTGTATTCGGACAACAAATTAAAGGTATGCTAATTGCTAGTTTTCAAGGACTTATTCCTATCATAGCTGGATTAGTACCTGCAATCATGGCAGTAGCTAACGCATTAGGTGTAGTTGCTGGTGGTGCATTAGGAGTAGCTGGTGCATTGGGTATTGCTGCAAGTGGTGCATTTGCATTTGGTGCTATGGCAGTAAGTGCAATTAAAATGTTGAACGACGGAACATTACAAGCCACTGCACAAACAAGAAGATACCAAGCGTCTTTAGAACAAGTTAAGTCAACTTGGGAAGGTATTATAAAACAAAACCAAGCGCAGATATTCAACACACTATCTAATGCTTTAGATACAGTTAACGTAGCTTTAGGACGTATGAAACCATTCTTAGCAGGTATCTCTAAAGGAATGGAACAAGCGTCACAGAGCGTCTTAAAATGGGCTCAAAACAGTCAAACTGCGAGTAAGTTCTTTAACATGATGAATACTACGGGTGTTAAGACGTTTAACACATTATTAAGTGCTGCAGGACGTTTTGGCGATGGACTTATAAATGTATTTACACAGTTAGGTCCATTATTCTTATGGACTGCTAAAGGTTTAGATAATTTAGGTAAGAAGTTCCAAAACTGGGCGAATAGTGTAGCAGGTCAAAATGCTATCAAATCATTCATTGAATACACGCAGACTAATTTACCTAAAATAGGTCAAATATTTGGCAACGTATTCATGGGTATTGGCAACTTGATGAAAGCATTTGCTCAAAACAGTTCTAATATCTTTGATTGGTTAGTTAAAATGACTGCTAAGTTTAGAGAATGGTCTGAACAAGTTGGTAAGTCAGAGGGCTTTAAAAAGTTTGTTCAGTACGTACAAGAGAATGGACCGGTTATTATGGATCTAATCGGTAACATCGTAAGAGTGTTGGTTGCATTTGGTACTGCTATGGCACCAATAGCAAGTGTAATATTAAAAGTTGTAACGGCATTAGCCGGTTTCATCGCTAAGTTGTTCGAAACACATCCAGCTATAGCGCGTATGGTTGGTATAGGTATGATACTCGGTGGTATGTTGTGGGCTTTATTAGCTCCAATCATCGCAGTAAGTACAGTGTTATCTAATGTGTTTGGTGTAGGTTTAATCCAAGCTATCGGTAAAATGTTAGCTTTTGCTAGAAACACTCAAATACTTAGAAGCGCGTTAAACCTAGTGAAAATCGCATTTAGACTTCTCATGAGCCCTATTAGTACAATTATGCGTATCTTACCTATGTTAAGTGGTGCATTCCAAGCGTTGGGTGTAGCTATAGGTGCGATTTCATGGCCTGTATTAGCTATCATAGGCGTTATTGTCGCTTTAATAGGTATTATTGTTTGGTTATGGAAAACAAACGAGAATTTCAGAAAAACTTGCATTGAAGCTTGGAACACGATTAAAGATACGATAATGAACGCTGTAAAGTCAGTGATTAACTGGTTTAATCAGTTCAGAGCGTCTATACAACAAACATTGCAACCTATTATTCCTATCTTACAAATGTTAGGACAAGTTGCAAACCAAGTTTTTGGTTTCTTATTCATCAGCCTTATTAACGGTGTAGTAATGGCATTCCAATATCTATGGACTATCGTTTCAGTAGTATTCACTGCGATAGGTGGAATTCTGCAAGCCGCGTCACAATTATTCATTGGATTAGCTACAGCATGGATTCAACTTTTATCAGGTGACATACCTGGAGCGTGGCTAACTTTACAAACTATGACACAAAACGTTATGAATACGATTTGGAATACCATATTATCAATCTGGAGCCAAATTTCTAACTTCATATTCAATATTTTAAACAGAATACTTGGCACTAATATTACAAGTTGGAACCAAATTTGGTCTGTGATTTCGGGTGCGGTGATTAGAATTTGGAATACTGTAGCAAGTTGGTTTGGCCGTGTAGTTTCTACTATCGGTCAAAAAATGGTTCTAGCACTTGGACGAATCATTTCTGGTGGTGCGCAATGGGTTTCAAGTATCATTTCTGCAATGAGTAGATTTTTACAAGCAGTAGTTAGTGGTTTCTTCAGAGTGGTCGGCGCTGTTGGAAATGGCATGACAACTGCATTAAATCGAGCTCGAAGTTTTATTGGCGATTTCTTTCAAGCAGGTGTTGATATGATAGCTGGAATGATAAGAGGTATCGTTCAAAAAGCTAAGGATTTAGCAGCTGCTGCATGGAACGCTGCAAAAGGCGCATTGAACGCTGCAAAAAATGCTTTAGACAGTCATTCTCCTTCTCGTAAATTCATACAACTAGGTAATGATAGTATGACTGGATTAGGTATGGGTATCTCTGAATATGCAGGAAAAGCTGCAAGAGAAAGTAAATTAGCGGCATTAAAAGTTATGGATGCCTTCAATGCAGACTTAAAACCAGACTTTTTAGAAGAAGGATTGGCTGGTTTAGGAAACTCTTTCGATGCTCATATGAGTAAAGACGTACGCCATAGCATGCAAGAGAACAATAAACCTATCGTTAACGTGACTGTTCGTAATGAGTCAGATATACCGGCTATTAAATCTTACATTGAAGATTCTAACTCAAAAGACGCAAGTTTCGGATTATTTTAAAGGAGTGATTGTTAATTGATATTACATGATGTTGAAGTTTACAAAAATAAAGAACGTTTACGTATTAGTAACAATCGCTTTACTGGTACTGCGTTGAGAGTTGTTTCTTATGATGTTAAAGGAGCAGGGTATGAACGTAAGTTTGACGAAATTGATCGTGTTAACGGTAGATTTCACAATGCCACTAAAGAAGAAAAGAAAAGTATATCTATGACTGTAAGATACGATGTAGAAAAGATAGCTTATGCTTCTCATTTAAAAGCGAACATACAAGATATGTTAAGAGGTCATTTTTATCTTAGAGAATTAGCAGCATCTGAAAGTGAAATTAAATTCGAAAATATATTCGAACCTAAAAACCAATCTTTCGAATTGGAATATGTTGATGGTAGACAAATATTCGTCGGTTTAGTTAATGAAGTATCATTCGACACTACTAAAACATCAGGTGAATTCACACTAGATTTCGAAACGATTGAATTACCATACTTTGAGAGCATTGGCTATAGTACAGATTTAGAAAAAGAGAGTGGTAATTTGAATAAATGGGGTATTCCTGACAAAAACCCGTTCAACACATCTCATAAAGAACGTAGATACACATTCTATGACACTAAAGTGGGCGAAGTTTACTATGGTGGTACAGCTGAAATAAATCAATTTAACCAAGACAGTGTGGTAGAAATGGTTCTAGGAGAAAACATTAGCAAAAAAGATAGCGACGGTTTTAACTTCTATATGACACATAGCGACATTATGAAAATAAGTGGTTTAGAGTTGAAAGCCGGTGATGTTATCAAATTTGACGGCATTCATGTATACCGTAATAACTTACGCATTGATGATTACAACAAGACGAAGCAACAACCTGTGTTAATGCCTGGTTGGAATACTTTCCATACTACTAAGAAACTTCAAAAAATCACGTTTAAACACAAAAGATATTACTTGTAAGGAGGTTGCTTCATTGCCAATATTATTAAAAACATTACAGGGCATTGGGCAATCCCTACCTGTAGAAACAAAATTAAACGAGAAATTAAATGAAGATGGTTCCTTAGAAATAGAAATGGTAGAAAACAAAGCTACATTTGACGCTATAGGGGCTATTACTAAAATGTGGACGATTACAGGTGTTGGTGGTGCTGATGACCTAAACGAATACCGTATCGTTATGTTAGACAAAACAACTGTAGGTCAAAAGGAAAAGTTAACAATCAAAGCGCGACCTGTTGAATTAGATGACCTAAACAACTTAAGGGTGTACGAAGTATATAACGGTAGTTTTACAGGGAAAAGTTACTTTGATTTAGTTTTTAAAGATACTGGTTATAAGTATGAATTGCACGCTAAGGTTTCATCTTCCAAATTTGAAAATCTAGGTAACCACGACACTAATTTAGAATTATTCAAAAAAGGTTTGGAAAGATATAACTTAGAATATGAATATAATGCTAAAACAAAGACGTTTCATTTATATGATATTGTTCAAAGAAAAGCTAACTATTACATTAAAGCAGGTGTTAATGCAAATAATGTAAAAGTCCAAGAAGACGCTTCTAAGTGTTACACCTACATTAGAGGTTATGGTGGTTTTGATGGGCAACAAACTTTTAACGAAGCTAGCTTGCAATATGAGTATACACACCCCTTAGCTGACTTAATAGGCAAACGTCATGCGCCACCTGTTGTAGATGGACGTATAACTAAAGGGGATACACTCAAAAAAGCTATGGAGTTAGTTATACAAGAGAGTTTAAAAACATCTGTAACACTAGACTTCATTTCTTTGCAAAAACATTTTAAAGAAGCAGTACCTAGAGTTGGGGATATTGTGAATGTAATTGATGATTTAATAGGTTTAAACGAGTTTGTTAGAATTATCGAAATCACTACACATCGAGATATTAACAACAAGATTATCAAACAAGACGTAGTACTTGGGGAATTTAGATTACAAGATAGATACATGAAAGCAGTCAATACTGCTGCGAATTATGTTAAAGCTATCAAATCTAACAAATCTGATCCAGCTAAAGATTTAAGGATGATTCAAGCGCAAAACAATGCAAATACTAAGACCGCACAAGATTTGCAGAAGAAAACCGATGATATAAAAAGAAAATTAGAAAGTGCACATGCAAAGAGTATTACAACTGCAAATGGTACTATCGTTCACGACTTTACACCTAAGTCTAAGATTAGAAAAGTTAAAACAATAGGTACTATTGGAGATTCTGTAGCTAAAGGTTCAGGTGCTAAAACGAACTTCACACAAATGTTAGCTAAGAAGATTAAGGCTAAGTCAACTAACTTAGCTGTTAGTGGCGCGACAATGAGTACAGACAAAGAGAATAGTATTTATGATCAAGCGACTAAAATTAAAGCTGATTTAATCATTGTTCAAGGCACAGATGATGATTGGACTAATGATATTGATATAGGCACTGATAAAACGGATACTAAAACGTTTTACGGTGCCTTTTATAGTGCCATCTCTAAAATCAAGAGTAATAACCCTAACTCTAAAATAATCGTTATGACACCTACTAAACAGTGTTATATAAAAGACGGTAAAACCATAAGAAAAGATACTACTAAAAACGGTTTAGGTCACACTTTAGCTGATTATGTAGATGTTCAAATAGACGCTTGTAACGAACTAGATATACCAGTGTATGACGCTTATCATTCAACACAATTCAAACCCAATATACCTTCATACAGAAAATCGAGTATGCCTGACGGGTTACACCCTAATGAAAAAGGGCACGAGGTCATTATGTATGAATTGATTAAAAACTTTTATGGTTTTTATGGCTAAGGAGGTCAAAAAATTTGAAATTAGATAATTTAATCACGAAACTTCACTCGTACTTTAGTCAAAAGTTTGTGAGTCAACTAGAAGATAACTTCGAACAAATAAAATACTGGACTAATAAAAGTGATGATACCTTTAATGAACATTTAACCACTCAAAAAAATGCACATACATCAGACCAAATTAAGCACAAAACTACAAAAGGTCAAGATGTCGTCTTATCCAATCATGAAAACTTTCAAGACGAACTTATTGAACATCTTGTGTTAGGTCATAACGGTGATGGCAATAATGAATTAAAGGCTAGTCACACATCAATGGACGCTCAAAGTTTCGATTCGTTACACCAACGTCTATATCATGACTTTTTAAGAGAAAGCAACGCTAGAGAAGAACTAAGAGCAGATTTAACTAAGAAAATACAACGTATTGTTAACGTTGATGACTTTGGTGGAGATCCTACAGGTCAAAAAGACAGTACGAAAGCTTTCCAAGATGCATTAGGCAACGGTAACGTACAAGTGACTATGAGTGGTGGTACTTACCTTACAACAGGTATCAAAATGCCTAACAATTCTCGTTTGGTAGGACAAGGTAAAGACATTACAACAATTAAGTTTATGGACGAAACGCCTGCAGAGAATATCGGTATCACTAACTTAAAAATGAGTGGCGGAGCTGAAAATATTTCATTAGAAAGCTTCTCATTCAACGGGAATAAGTTTAGACAAAACAAAACACTTAAAGCTACCGGTGGTTCTCGTTCATCTAACATTAGATTTGCGGGTGTAACTAATGGTTACATCTACAACGTTAAGTCGTATGACGCTTTATCACATTGTATCGATGTAACGTATGCAAACGACAATTATTACTACGAGGGCGATGGTAATCGCGTTCCTTATTCATTAGAAAGCAAACACATATTTATCGATAATTGTGAGGTATATGGTTGCGGAGATGACGGTATTACTACCCATCACTCTCGTTACATTACAATTTCTAATTGTTATGCACATACACCAACAGGTGGAAGTAATAACAATGGTATAGAAATTGACGATGGCTCACAATATGTATTCTTATCAAACAATAGAACTAAAGGTAACTTCGGTGGTTTAGAAATCAAAGCGCACTCAAACGCAAATGCAGCAAGTGGCGTTTTCGTTAATGGGCACATTTCAATTGAAGATACAAGGGCGTACAACATTCGACACATCGGTCACCATAGAGCTAAAACAGACAATAAAAGTTTAACAGCATATGATGTAGTGTTAAATAATTGTTTAGCTTTAAACCCTAAATACAATGGTGTGTATCCAGGTTCAACACCTAGAGCATTATTAATCAGTGCTTATAGAAATGTTTCTGTAAATAACTTTACAGCTATAGGCGATAGTGATTTCGGAAAATTAGAAGGTGGAAAACTAGATACGAAGCAACCTGCAATTGCTATTCAATTTATGTCTGAAAATATTTTACTCAATAACATTAATGTACGTAACTTTAAAAATGCCGATGTCGATATCAGATTATTCGGCGGAGATAATAGACCGTCTAGAGTATCGCTAAATAACATAAATATTTGGAATTCATCTAACAATATCGGTATCGGTGTTGGAAGTAAAATATACGACACAAAAATAACTAATTGTAACTTACACGGTAATGGTTCAGGTATAGGATTACGTTTGACAAATAACCACGCTATGATTAGCGGTGTCACAGCTGATAATTATTCAACTTCTGCATGGATAGCAGGAGAAAAGTACGACACACCACCTACAGTAGGAAAAGGTGGCGCTAGTATAGCGTCTACAGGAAGTGCTGGTGTAGCAAACGCTAGTGCAGTTATTGCATCTACAGGTGGTTCAAAAGCATACAGTAATCGTAGCTTTGTATTAGGCTCTGGTGCTAATTCACATTCCTTTGGATCACGTAGTGGTATTATCAACTCATTGCATTCAGAAACAGACAAGTCAGGACACACACAATTAATCCTTAATAGTAATAGAGTTAAATCTCCAGGCAACTATCATGTTGTCGCTGGATATGGTTCTAGTGGTAGTGCTTCTACATCTAACATTAAATTTGATTTAAGCACTTATTCAGGGAACTTAACTTTAGCCGGTCAACTTAAGCAAGATAGTGCCGATATTGCAGAGTTATTTGAGTCACAAAGTGGATTAGCGATTGACTTAGGAACTATCGTTACATTAGACGGCGACAAGATAAGAAAAGCCCAACCTAATGACACACCAATTGGCGTTATATCTGGAACTGCTGCATTGGTAGCGAATGAAAAAACATTCCACCATAAAGATAGATTTTTAAAGAATGAATACGGAGTAACGATTACAAACAGAAAACAAGTTGAATTTGTAGACGATGAGGGAAATGTTTCATTCGAATGGCGTGACGTACCTGTAGAAAACCCTGAATATGACGACAAAATCGATTATCAATCACGTTCAGAACGTCCTGAATGGAATACAGTCGGATTATTAGGTCAAATCTATACAAACGTTGAAAAAGACGTTATACCAGGCGACTATATCAACGGTAGAGCAGGTGTAGGTTATAAAGATAATGTGAATGGTAAAGGTCGTGTCATGAAAATAACTTCTGAATACACTGAAGAACGTGGATGTGCAATAGCTTTAGTATTGTGGGGTGCTAAATAATGGAATTAGAAAAAGTAGGGAAACTTGATTTAAACGAAGAACCATATTTACAACCGATATCTAATAGAGGTATTGGTTTTTATAATCTTGATAAAAACACTGCTAAATTTCAATTTGTAGTACAAAAAGATAATAAACCTTTGCTAATCAGTGATAAGAATGTTAAAGGTTACGCTTTCTTTAAAGCTGCAAACGGAACAGAAGAAAAACGACCTAGTACATCAGGTGTATTAGACGTAGAATTCATTGATCCAATGAAAGGGATAATCGGGATTACAGTACCACAATGGTTTCTAAAAAACGTCGTTGATTCTGAAGTGTTGGGTGAAATCTACTTATCACTTAACGATGTAAACAATGTAGGAAAAGACGATACTGTTGTGTTAGGTACTTTTAAATTCACGGTGCGTGACAGTCTTATCAATCAAATCGAAAGCGACATCAAAGTATCTTACATTCGCATGTTTGATGAGTTGCGTTCAGAATTAGAAAAGAAAGTGCAACAACTTAAGCAGGATATAGGCGATACACAAACATTGATTGAAACTATAAGACAAACAGCTGAAGATTATCTAATTAAGATAAACAAAGCTCAAGCAGACGCTATTGTTTCAATTACAGACGCATTAATGTCGTCTAACCAAAGTATTGAGTTAGAGAGAGAAGAAGCATTGAGACAAATAGACGCTAAACGTGACGCCATCAAGACGGATTATGATTTGGCTTCTGATACGTTCAAAAAAACTTATGATAGCAATATGGACACTTTTAACTCCAACGTTAATCAAGCTAATGCGACGATTGATGAAAAAGTTAATTCTTTTAACGAAACACTCAAAAATGATGGCTTCACTACTCCAAGTGATGTAGAACAAAAGTTTACAGATGCTAATTGGCAAAAGTACAAACTCACTAATGATGATGGAACTAATTTTTATGATGCCAACCTACAAATAGATTTTAATAACAACGAACAATTAATGTCTTTACCAATAGGTACGAGATATGTTGTTCTTACTTTGAATAATCCAAGCGGGACTAATAACAATGGTTGGTTAACAAAGTACAAAAGAAACGGAGATGCTATTTTAATACAATATCAACCTTACAACTCAACTGTGATTTATCAAAAAAGGTTTTATAAGAGTTGGAGTGGTTGGGAACGTGTTGGTTCAGATGTTGTAGATACTGGTTGGATTGATTTACAACTAGTGAATAGCGCATCTCCACATAACGGCTTAGTTACTAATGGTGGCTTTACTAGCGCGTACAGAACAATCACACAAAACGGAATTACTAAGAAAATGTTACGCATTAATGCTACAACTATCAAACATGGACAGACTATTGCACTTTTACCTAAAGAATTTGTCAAAAACCTAATGTTTTTCTCAATAAGTGCTCCTAGAAATAAAAACAACGGACGTATTTCGTTGAATACATCAGGAACAGTGAATTTTGACGCTACTGTAGATCCATCAGCGTGGACTGATACAGATTACATTTACGGTCAATATGAATGGACGGAGTGATAAAGTGAAAGTAGTTTATTTATGGAAAAATGGACAAGCAATTATTGTTCACAAAAACGAAGAAGATGAATATGTTTATCCTGATGAAAAATGGACTGAGAACAAACCTCCTCAAGGCATCATCTTACCTTGCTATTACGACGGTAAACAATGGGTTGGACAAACCCAAGATGAACTAGAAAAGATGTTGCCTGAAGTAGAAATGCCTGTTGATGACAAAGATATTGCTATAGCTAAATTAACGAGCTTAGTTGTCGATTTACAAGAAGAGGTTATGAGTTTGAAGCAGAACATCGCACTAATAACTGAAGAACAAGCAAATCAAAAATTGGGGGAATCATAATATGGATAAAGTAGTAATAGATTTATATAAGAAAAAATTATACACTGACGAAACTTTCAAAAAGTTTGTTAGAGTTGGTTGGATTACTCCAGAACAATTTAAAGAAACTACAGGTAAAGATTACGAACCACAAGTTAAATAGCTTGTGGTTTTTATTTTAAGTGAAGTAGGTGACATATGAAAAACAATATGAAAGATTTAACTTTAGCCGAAATAGTAGCGTCTGTTATGACGTTTAGTTATGGTTTTAGAGAGTTTTTAAGAGGTTTCTTTTGGGTTAAAGAACAAGACGATGTGTTAGATGACAGTTCGTTTTATTTAGCTTTGCACCATATCATGCCTATTTGGAGTTGGGGAATTGTTGTAATGCTAGCAGGAGTAATCGTTATGGTTGCTGCTATTTTTGTTTCATACAGTGATCAAAACGATAAATTTAGTAAAACAATTTTGGTTGGTGGTTTCATGTCTGCAGCGTTGTATTTCTTGATGACAAGCGCAAGTATTTATCATTCTATAAATTGGTTGACAACCGCTCACATGGGCTTAATGTCTGCTACAGGTTTTGTTGTCTCTTACATTGGAGGAGCTGATTTGTATGCCAGAAGAAAATAACTATGTGTTGAGGCATGAGTGGTTAGAAAGTAACGGTAAAATATATGAAAGAATAAATGAAAATGACAGAAAAAATATAGAAGCCTTAAGTGATTTAAAAACTAAGGTCGAAACTCAAACGACATTGCAACAACAAACATACGAAGCTCAAAAAGAAACCAACCACAACATTAAAGATTTAACTAGTGTGATGACAAAAGTTGGAACTGAAATGACAGATTTAAAGTACAAAGTGAAGTCACATGATGAAAAAATTGATGCGATACAAGGCTCTATTGAATCAAAGAAAAAAGGCAGTGTACAAGTGATAGTCGCATTAATAGGATTAGCAGGTACTATAGTGGGCGGTGCATTCGCATTTGCTCAAGCGTTTTTTTGAAGTCAGCGTTTAACGCTGGCTTTTTATTATCCCAGAAATGAGGTGGATATATGGGATTACCTAGTCCTAGAAAAAGAAAACCTACTGCTTCGGAAGTTGCAGCATGGGCAAAGAGTAGAATTGGAAAAAGATTAGATGTCGATGGTTATTATGGAGCACAGTGTTAAATCTAGCACCTTTGATGAGCAATCATCATAGCAAACTCCTCTAATTCATGGAAACCCTAAACAAGTTATGTTGTAGGCAATCATGAGCGAAGCCTATAAATAGGAACGTGCAACGACTAGTCGAAAGACGTACACTCAAGCGAGTGGAAACGGGGGGCAACCTAAATGGTTGATGATATAGTCTGAACATTCATAGAAATATGAAGAAGGTGACAAGTAGCGATTGTCATCGTAACAAAATTGTGGGATTTACCTAACTATATTTTTAAAAGATATTGGGGCTTTTTCACAACAGGAAACGCTATAGCTATGGCATGGTATAGATACCCTAGAGGATTTAAATTTTATAGAAATACTAGAAACTTTGTTCCGAAACCTGGTGACATGGCAGTTTGGGGAAAGGGTTCCTATAATAATGGTACAGGACATACAGCTGTTGTAGTAGGTCCATCTAACAAGAGTTACTTCACCAGTGTGGATCAAAATTGGCGAAATTCCAACGGTTATACCGGTTCTCCTGGCTCGTTAGAAAAACACACATACTATGGTATAAGTGGTTTCGTCAGACCTCCTTATCATGCAGAAACCAAGAAACCATCTAAATCAAGTAACACACCGTCTAAACCCTCTAATGACAACACTCCTAAAAACACAAAAGAACAAACGAAACCTATAACTAAAGAGGTTACCAAAGTTTCTTATACTTCTTTTGCTTATGATTTAGACGATGATTTGGAGTACATTTACCATTATATGGTTGAAGGGCAAAAGTTGATAGGGAAAGTAAAAGGTATATATATCAAAGAGAGTACACATATGCGTTCTGTTGAAGAATTATATTTACAACGTAATAAATATGTAAATGAAGATGAATATCCTCATGTATATATAGACCGTGAGCGTGTATGGACGCCTAGACCTGATTCAGAAGAAGCACCAGAACATCCAGGTTGGCTTGTTATGGAAGTTTGTGGAGGACAAACAGAGAGTAAACGGCAATTCATGCTCAATCAAATCAGAGCTTTAATTTACGGCGTTTGGTTGCTAAGTTGGAGTAAGGTAAAACTATCTGAATCATCAATCAAAGCAGACCCTAATATATGGCGTTCTATGAAAGATTTAATTAATTACGACTTAATCAAAAACGGTATTCCTGATGAAAGTAAATATAAAGAAGTTGAGAAGAAAATTATAGGTTTGTATCTTAAGAGAGATAAATTACTTACAGAAACAATTACTACAACAACTACAAAGACAACTATAAAGATTAAACCTAAAACTTCGGTCGATAACCCTGAACAGAACGATAAGCCGACAGGCAAAAAAACAAACAGAACTTCAAATAAACCTCGTGTAGTTGTAGAGAAAAGTAAATATACTTTCCAACAAGCACTTAATGCTCAAATGGCATACGGTAAACCTCAAAAATCTTATAGTTGGGGTTGGGGAAATGCATCTAGGTCTCAAACGAGTAAGTATATGAACCCTAACACTATATGGAATAGTTCAGTACAAAGGTATCAAATGTTAGATCTTGGTAAGTATCAAGGTATATCAGTAAGTAAGTTGAATAAGATACTTAAAGGTAAAGGTACTTTATCCGGTCAAGGTAAAGCTTTCGCAGACGGTTGTAAGAAATACAACGTTAACGAAATATATTTAATCGCTCACGCATTCTTAGAAAGTGGATATGGCCGTAGTAACTTTGCTAGTGGACGTTATGGTATTTACAATTACTTTGGTATTGCAGCATACGACAATGATCCTAACGCTTCTATAGGATACGCTAGACGTCAAGGCTGGACGAGTCCACGTAACGGTATTATAGGTGGCGCTAAGTTCGTTAGAAAACAATTCTTTAATCAAGGTAAGAACACTTTGTACCGAATGCGTTGGAACCCTAAAAACCCAGGTCGCATGCAATATGCTACTGCGATTGAGTGGTGTAATTTCCAAGCAACAACAATAAACAGCTTATACAAAAAAGTAGGATTAAAAGGTATGTATTATATCAGAGATAAATATAGATAAAAGGCTACTCACTGACGGTGGGTAGCCTTTAATAATTGAAGGGTGGTTTCTAATGTTAATAAATGTACTTAATTTAAATGACTCACAAGACGGCAATCGTATTAAACAAGGTGACTTATCACACATGCGATACATCTTATCTGACACTAACAACGACGACTTAAAACTAGACGGATTACCTGCAAAAGTTTTTCTCACTGATAGTACAGGTGTCAAATATATCTACGACACTACAGTTAGGCAATCTGACAATGCCTATGTGTGCGATGTTGTAATCAATCAGATTATCCCTGCAAACACGTATTCATTAGAAATATGGGTTGATAACAAGTATGTATTCCCGTCCGACAATAAAGCAAAAATTCAAGTGACAGAGAGTGTGATTGGTAGACAATTAATCAATACACGAAACCATGACTTGTGGCAAGAAATGATTGAATATGGTGTAAAAAACGGATTGATTAAGAATCAAACTGAAAGCGAAGAAAATTTTGTCATTGGAGAAAACGCGCCGACTGATACAACTAAAATTTGGATTGACACTACTGGAGGTAATGAATAATGAAAGCTATACCTAAAATTTTTGACAAAGAAAAGGGGCAATGGATTGAGTTAATGGCTAAACCTATAGCAGATGAAGTAGTTAAAATTATGAAAGAAGATTGGTTGAAAACAAAAGGACAACTTGATTGCTTGCTAATAGAGGCAAGTACACAATACGATGATGTTGTTCGTATTGCCATATTTTATAATACAGCTCAAAAAGGTACTGACATCGTTGATAACCAAAAAAATTATAAAATCAGTTTAGAAACACATCTAAAGAATATTGTAGAAAAGTTATCTTCATTCAAAAACTTCAATTTAAATGATTTTATAGAAAAATTACAGATTTACAATGTTATGCCAGACACTTTCAATCTAAATGTTCAAATTGAAGATAGTGAAGGTAATTTTATAGTTGTTCCAAAAGTGAATACTATAACAAACAACTCCGATATAACGAATGCATTAATTGAGGAAGGTTCAAAATTAGAGACTAGATATATCTATAACGATAATCCAATCGAAGAATACAAATACGTCAAAGCTAACCAATAACGGTTGGCTTTTTAATTTAACTAAAAGGAGTGTTATAATTGAGAAATTTTTTAGGAATAAATTGGCATGTAAGATTTAATAATCCTATAGCTATTGTTCAATTAATTGTAGGTGCATTTATGCCTATTCTTGTTTATTTAGGGATTGATTGGCATTCATTAACTACTTGGGGTGCTGTTGGAGAAGCTTTATTAAAATTTATTAGTAATCCAATTGCTGTAATTGGTGTGTTAGTAAGTCTATATATGTCGGCAGTAGACGGTACAAGTGCTGGTTTATCCGATAGTTTAATGGCTCAAGAATATAAGAAACCTAATAAAGAATAGGAGGCCTATAAAATGGCAGAAAAATGGAATGGAGTACCAGTGCGTTACGATTTGTTGCCTATTGGAACACGTCGAAGTGGAGAAGCATTACACACTAAAAATGGGAAGCCTAGTTTTGCAGTTATTCATGATACTGGGAATCCAAATACTACTGCACAAGATAATGTGAATTATTATAAGAATACTTATAATATTGCTTGGAGCATGGTAGCTAGTGCACATATATTTGTCGATGACAAAGAAGCAATTATATGTATTCCAGTCACAGAAGTAGCATGGCACGTTATGTTGAATACTACTATAGATAATCAGTGGTATAATGCTGATGCTGACTATGCAGCATTTGGTGTAGAAGCATGTTACTTCACAGATAAGAAACGTAGCTTAAAGTCATTAGATAATGCAGCACGTATCATGGCTTATCTCACTAAATTTTGGAAAATTAACTATAAAAATGAAATGCCAGGTCATCAAGATATACAGTATGATAAACAAGATCCAGGTAACTTACTAGAAGCTTGTGGTTTAGGTCGTAATACAAGTATTTTTGACGGTTACGTAGCTAAACATATTGATGGAGTTAAAGTTCCTAAAGTTAGCAAGAAGAAAGCCGGAAACAAAGGTAAAAATAAAGAAAAACCTAAATCTAAGCCATCAACAAAAGATTACCAAAGTGCAATCAACTATATGTATAGCTTGAAAGGTAAGTTTGTTGACTTCGATAATCGTTGGGCATATCAGTGTATGGACTTAGCAGTTGATTACGTATATCACATCACTAATGGTAAAGTTAGAATGTGGGGTAATGCGAAAGACAGTATTCTCAACATATTCCCTAAAGGTTGGAAGATTGTTAAAAATACATCAGATTATATACCACCAGTTGGAGCAATTGGTGTATGTACCTATGGTATATACCAAAGATACGGTCACATTTATTTAGTTTGGGATAATAGTGGAGGAACTAACACACAAACTGTATTAGAACAAAACTTTGATGGTAACGCAGATACACCTGCAAAACTACGTGTCGATAATTTTTATGGAACAACACATTACATCGTGCCATCGTTTGTTGACGAAGACTATGATGTTAATAAAATTAAAACAGTCACGACACGTAAGGCTACAAATAAATATAATGGTAAACGAGTACCTAAAAACTTAGTATGGAGTAAAACTCCTCATTATATTGCAAAAGCAGACAGTGATGGCGTCACTATATGCAAAGATGTTAAAAATGGATATATGAAGAAAACTAATCTTGTATACAAAGCAGGTTATAGTCCATTTTACGTGTATGAAGTGCGTGAAGGTTGGGCACGTGTTTATTCAGAAAGTAGTAATTACTGGGTATGGCATGAGCGCTTGATCATCACTAAAGAATATAAACACAATGAAACAAGAGATGGTAAAAAAGCAAGTAAGCAAACAAAAGAAATGAAGAAAATAGCAAACAAATCTAAAAACAAGCTTGCTATAGGTCAAATACCACCTAAAAGATTAAGTTGGCAACGCAAAAAGTATTTTGCAGCACGTGCAGATAGCTTTGGTGCAACGATACTTAATAGACATGGTGGTAAAGGTAATTATTCATGGAATATGACTAATACAACATATAGTAAAGGTCAATTATTCTATGTTTACGAAATTATCGACGGTTGGTGTCGTGTACACGGTCCTAGTGATAACTATTGGGTATGGCACGAAAGATTGAGAATTACAAAAGTATATTAAATTGTGTGGTATAATATAGGTACCACGTCATTATACAAGGGTAGTCACTATGGCTACCCTCTTTTTTATTGTATAATAATCTTTGTTCCTGATTTCAAACTAATACTATATTCTAAACCACGTTCTTATGAGCGTGGTTTTTAAATAAAAATACGGAAGTATACACATTAAATATTAATGCATGTACCGCCATACATCTTTGTTGATTGTTCTACCACTGCAACCTTTTGTCCGTGACTAGCAGCATGTGCCGCTAATGTTTTACCTGCTTTTCCAAAACCAATAATAATCAAATCATAATTTTTCATGGTTTTATCCCTCCTGTAAAATATCTGCCAAAACATCTGTAATATTTTTATTTTTGTAAAAATCTAATATTATTTGATGTTCTTGAGAATAATAATGTGACATTGTATGAGCAATTTTCTTAGAAATTTGACAATGACTGTCAGAATCGCCAGTAAATCGTCTTTGGCTATTATTTTTATCTAAAACAAAGTGTTGATATAACTTGGCTAAATCTACTTGAGCAGTATGTTGATTGGCTTGATAGCCTCCTGCTTTACCACGCTGAACTTTGATATAGTTGTGTTCAGTTAAATATGCTAGAACGCGCCTAAGTTGTACAGGGTTCAGACATGTTAATTTAGCTAATTCTTTACTATTGAATTGTTCTTGATCGTGTTGAGCAAGAAAACATAGTACATGTACTGCAATATTGAATTCTAAATTCATTTTTACCCACCTTAATGTAACTTCATTAGTTACATTAAAGCGTATAATGATTTTAAGGTCAAGATAATTGCTCCTAATAGATAATTAACATGAATGAATAAGTTATGATTTGGGTATAATATATTTGAGTATTTTAAATAAAGGAGATGACTTTAAATGGTAAAACAAGTACGATTAGGTAAATCTGATGTCAATGTTTTTCCTATCGCATTAGGCACAAATGCAGTAGGTGGTCATAATTTATATCCTAATTTGGATGAAGAGCAAGGTAAAGAAGTTGTACGTCAAGCTATTGATAATGGTATAACATTATTAGATACAGCATATATCTACGGGCCAGAACGTTCTGAAGAATTAGTTGGACAAGTTGTAAAAGAATATCCACGCGAGAAAGTGCAAATTGCAACAAAAGGTTCGCATGTTATTAAAGAAAATGGAGAAGTTGTTCAAAATAACGATCCAGAATATTTAAAACAGCAAGTTGAAAATAGTTTGGAACGTCTTCAAGTGGATTATATTGATTTGTATTATATTCATTTTCCTGATGACGATACACCAAAAGATAAAGCGGTGGCGGCTCTCAAAGAGCTTAAAGATGAAGGTAAAATTAAAGCAATAGGTGTATCTAATTTCTCTTTAGAACAATTAAAAGAAGCGAATAAAGATGGATATGTTGATGTTGTTCAATTAGAATACAATTTATTACATCGTGAAAATGAAGAAGTAATGGCATATGCTGCAGAAAATAATATTACATTTGTTCCTTACTTCCCACTTGCTTCAGGTATACTAGCTGGCAAGTACGATGAAAATCAAACATTTGAGGATCATCGTGCAGAACGTCCTGATTTTCAACCAGACGTATTCAAAGATAATGTGCGTCGTGTAAAAGCATTAACTGATATTGCAGAGGCACATGATACAACGATTGCCAATGTCGTATTAGCATTTTATCTTACACGTCCATCACTAGATGTTGTCATCCCTGGTGCAAAACGTGCAGAGCAAGTTGTTGAAAATATTGATGCTGCAAATATTGAATTATCGCAAGGTGAAATAGACAAAATTGATAGTTTATTCCCAATTAAAAAATAACTTAAGAGATAGATTAAGAATCTGAGACATCATTTGTTGTCTCAGGTATTTTTTACGCAATAAAAAATAGTACTGGATTGAAAAATATTTGTAACAACTGTTCATACTTGTTATCGCAATGGAACAAACCATTGAGTATGAATGTTAACTTATTTTTATGTCCTGAATTTGAACTCATGTAGATTAGAATTCTAAGATTAACTTTTTAATATTAATGAAATTAATTATAAGTAGGAAGATAGACGACATTGATAACATTATTTTTTAGTAGAAATCGTCCAAAAGCTAACGTAATGCAACTCATAAAATAAGCATTTAATCATGTAAAAAATGGAATGTGGAAATAACCAAATCATGATTTTAAGAAGGTTAGTATGAAATTATAGTATTGAGTGATTATTTAATG
>ERZ1023420.76-NODE-76-length-48239-cov-33.877055_pt1 | contig 48239 bp, 54 predicted proteins | sample MGYA00380512_ERZ1023420 | MGnify/ENA primary metagenome ERZ1023420 (study PRJEB33173, sample SAMEA4830390) | metagenome | study: EMG produced TPA metagenomics assembly of the PRJEB25223 data set... | reverse complement strand
CATCTATCTCGGTAACGAGATACTAAACACTTTTTTGCTTTTGCAAAATGAGTGGGTCTTACACATGAGCCTATGCTCAGGTGCTTACTTCGTTTATTAATTTAATGACTTTTACTAATATAAATACTATTAAAACCTTTGCAACCTTCTCAAAGCCTTATTCAACAACACCTCATTATTTAGAATACACGTTAAACATGGTATGATAAGTGCAAAAGATATTTAGGAGTGAAATTAAATGGCATTAAAAAAAACATTAACGATTGCCGGTTCAGATACTAGCGCTGGAGCGGGCATGCAAGCTGATTTAAAAACCTTTCAAGAATTAAACACATACGGCATTGTAGCCCTAACTTCAATCGTAACAATGGATGAAAAAACATGGTCACATGATGTGTCACCAATTCCATTTGATGTATTTGAAAAACAATTAGAAACAGCAATTTCAATCGGTCCTGATGCAGTAAAAACAGGTATGTTAGGTACACAAGAAATTATCAAACGTGCCGGTGAAGCATTTGTTGAATCTGGCGCGGACTACTTTGTTGTAGATCCAGTAATGGTATGTAAAGGCGAAAACGAAGTACTAAACCCTGGTAACACGGATGCAATGGTAGAACATTTATTACCAAAAGCTACTGTCGTAACACCAAACTTATTTGAAGCTGGTCAGCTTGCCAATTTAGGTACTTTAAAATCAATAGATGATATGAAAAAAGCTGCAAAAATCATTCACCAACAAGGTGCAAAACACGTTATTATTAAAGGTGGTAAAGCATTAGACCAAGATAAATCATACGACCTTTACTTTGATGGCAAACAGTTTTACCAATTAACAACAGATATGTTCCAACAAAGTTATAATCATGGTGCTGGTTGTACATTTGCTGCCGCTACTACTGCATACTTAGCAAATGGCAAATCACCTAAAGATGCTGTTATCGCTGCAAAAGCATTTGTTGCTTCAGCAATAAAAAATGGTTGGAAAATGAATGACTTCGTTGGTCCAGTTGATCACGGTGCATTTAATCGCGTTGAACACATAGATGTAGAAGTTACAGAAGTTTAATTAAATAAGAGACAGAAACACACCTCAAAAGAATACTAATAATGAGGTGTGTTTTCTTTGTATATTATGGAAGGTTTTGAAAAATGAATAATGAACAATTAAATAATACAAATTTCAAACAACCTATAACGCCGAGACAAATACGCGCTATTATTTAAATATTCAAATAATATACGACAATAGTCTGACAAAAAGTTGATACTGTAGACTCATGTATTTACTTTGTTTTTCTATTAATATAATAAGTGTAGAGAGATAAAGGAGGGCATCACAACATGATTATCTACAAACAAGCTTTTGAAAATGGTAACCCAATATATGAAATTATCACCAAGACTTTCAAAACAATTTCTGTTAAATTCGATGAAAATTTCAACATGAATGAATTATATAAGTTACTCTCTCTACTTGAAAATGATGTTGATAACATGAAGTTAAGTTATTAAGCACATTTTCTATACATCGAAGACTATGCAGAAAATGCAATATGAAGAATTCAGAATTTAAGCTATACAATTAACTCCCCTTTAAGAAATATGAAGTTAAAAAAGCAAAGCATGTATAAGTTGTCCCCTTATACACACTTTGAACACACAACCCTATAAACACTCACCCTAAGTGGTACATAGTTAGACAAAGATTGTCCCCTTTGTTTGCTTGGAGAGCAACCTCGAAGCAGTTCTAACTGATGTACCACTATTTTTATACATATAGCAATTTAAATTCTTCACAAACAACGATAATAGATTCGTTAAACGTCAATCCTAATGACTCATAATAGGGCTTAAAGAAATCAATATGTGCTTTACGCCAATATGCTAACGACTTGTCCCCTTCGCCTTCTAAGTAGGCATGATGCTCTGTTACTTCATTAAAAGGAGTTTGATAAACTCGTGTTGTTTGAATTACACATTGGGGATGTCCCTTTTCATTTAAGATAACACTAACTTCTCCTACTTGAGGTAGTGGTTCATCTTCCACTTTATAAGCTTCATAACCACTTGTCGTAGCAGTTTTGTCACCTTGTTTTACTAATTTAGCTAATTCATCTTCATCAACGCCAAAAGACCATGCTTCAAATTTAATTCCTTTATATTCTGGAAATGCTTCAATAAACTTTCTCCAATACTGTTCAACTGTAACAGCCATATTCATCCTCCTAAATTTTCTCAATTCTCCTTAAGATAACATAAAAAAACAGTCCTGGACATTGAATGTCTGGAACTGTTTAATCATTATAGACAATTGATGATTAGAATAAACATAAGTAGTATTAATCTTTTCAATCTGTTTATTGAAATGTGATGCTTGCACATGAGCATTAATTCGAGTGTTTCTTTCAACAAAAGCTATTTCATTCCTCATCATTGCTCATAGAAAAGGACAAAAATCATTTTATAAAAATTGATTTTTGTCCCTTTTTAATTATATTTGAAACTTTTAATTATACGTGTTTATCTTTCGTCCACCATAATGCTTTATCAGGATTATCTTTATAGTACTCATATTCTTCGTCACTTTCGACATTAGGATATGAACCTTTAAGTGATTTGCCTGCTGTACTTACATGTAATAACGAAATAATGATAATACCTACAATACTCACGGCTGTTAAATAATAAGCCGGAGATAAAGGGTCACCTGTTTTCGCTACAAGTGAAGACGCAATTAATGGCGTCGTACCACCAAATAAAGATACTGATACATTAAACGTTACAGCTAAAGTTCTATATCTAATATGTGTATAGAACATAGTTGGTAATGAACCTGGCATAGTCCCTTCATATGTCGATAAGAAGAAACCTAAGATAAAGATACCAACGATAATGAAAATAATTGACGTTGTTTGGAAAAGTGAAAAAGCAGCAATACTAAACACTGCAGTACCAACCAATCCAATTAAAAATACATTTTTCTCACCAATTCTATCGGCAAGTCGACCAAACATTAATGCTAATGGAATCATTACTGCCATAACAACTGTAATTAAAACAGATACTGTTGTACTATCTAATTTAATAATTTGTTGTAAATATGACGGCATATATGAAGTTACCATATAATTTGTACAGTTAAAGAACGCAACTGCAACAAAACATACAATAATATCTTTATAATAATATCTAATAATAGTTAAGAAACCAATATTATCTCTTTTCGGTTTATCTGCAAGTTCATTTTCGTATACTGGAGATTCTTCTAGTTTTCTTCTTAAATAAAAACCAAAGATACCTAAGAATAAGCCTAAGATAAATGGAATTCTCCAACCCCACGAAGCCATTTGATCATCATTTAAGAAGAAGAATAATAATCCACTTAATACTGATGCAGCAATATAACCTGATAATGTACCAATTTCTAGTCCAGAACCAAGTGTATTTCGTTTTCTATCTGGCGAAGATTCTGCTATATATACCATTGCACCTGCATATTCTCCACCTGTTGAAAATCCTTGTAACACTCTACCTAACAAGAGCAGTATAGGGGCCCAAACGCCAATTTGGTCATATGTAGGCAAAATACCAATGAGTAATGTAGAGAATGCCATCATAATGATGGTTGTTGTTAATACTACTTTTCTACCGTATTTATCTCCAATCATACCGAAGATAATACCACCGACTGGTCTAAGTAAGAACGCGATTGCAAATGTTGCAAACGTAAATATTGTTTTGAGTTGATCATTTTCTACCGAACTGAAGAAGTTTTGTCCGAGTATCACTGCTAAATAAGAATACAAACCAAAGTCAAACCATTCCATTGCGTTTCCGATACCTGTGGCAAACACAGTTTTTTTAGCAGTTTTGGGATCAACCTTATTTATACTACTTTTATCAAAATCCTTTTCATAATCCATGAATATGTCCACTCCCTTTAACATGTTATACAATTATACGTAGTTAATGAATATTGTCAAACTGACCTCAACCTTTCCATCACTAAATCGCTCATTTTTATGCAAAAAATGCATATTACCCTTTTATTTTTTGTGCATATAAAACTTATAACAAAATAAAAAATGAGTTTCCATTAAGTAAATATGGAAACTCATTTTTTTGTTATATTTATTTTTATTTTGTCATTTTCATTTAAAATAATTAATTTATTAGGTTTTTCAAATTTAACTTTAATAACTTCTGATATTTCAATAGATTCAACATACTTTACTTTGTAAGCTGACCAATTCACTTTTTCTTTTGTAAGCGCTATTTGAACTACCATTTGACCAGGAACAATTTGCTTATGTACTGGATTATGATCATTAATCAATGTTAAATATTCACTTACTTGTTTTAAATTTAACTCAAACATTTTAAATACACTCCAAAAAAGTTTGTGTAATAGATATACATTTATATTTATTTTTATTAATTTCTAATTTGACTATATACTTCATATATTGACGTACTTTCTTACACCCAACAATATACATATGTGCTAAATAATATTCATTTACACTGAGAGGTCGTATTTGAGTAACCTCGGTTTCTTTTAGTAAAATTTCATTTTCTGTAAATTCTTGAAACAAAGTGAACTCTGGCCATAGCTTTGCGCACATAAGTGGCGGGACTGAGTTAGTTAACTCATCACCAAATAGTTGCTTGTAAACATCCACTTCCTTATCATCGAATATAACTTCTCTAACTTCATGACCATCGTTCAAATATCGCTCCATTTCCCATGCCACCTCCAATCCCCATAGTTGCAATAGTTCTATAGTAATCCTTCATATAAAACAAGCGTGTAACTAATGCCGCACCACTTGCACCATATGGATGCCCTGAAGCAATTGCCCCACCATATATATTCAACTTATTTAGTGATATACCTAACTCTCTTTGACTTGCTAATACTTGAGATGCAAATGCTTCGTTTAATTCTATAGCGTCTAATTCATCTATTGTATGTTTATTTCTCTTAAGTAATGTGTTTACGGCAGGAACTGGTCCAATTCCAAGTAAAGTAGGATCAACTCCCACTGTAATACCATCTTTAAAAGTTAAACCCTGTTGTATACCACAAGCTTCAGCCATTGCTTTATTCATAACTAATAATAATACTGCGCCATCGTTCTTCATACAACAATTTCCTGCAGTGACTGTGCCTTCAGTTAACAATGGTTTCAAGCGATTTAATGTGCGTTCATCCATTCTTTCTTTAATACTTTCGTCTCTGTTAAAAATTTCCCCCTTCACTTCTAACGAAACAATTTCCTGATTAAGTTGCTTTTGTTTATAAGCCATAATCGTCTTTCTATGACTTTCTAATGCAAATGCATCCTGATCATTTCTTGATATATTATATCTTTGTGCTACATTCTCTGCAGCTTGTATCATCGATGGATCTTGGTTATCTGGTGCAAAAGAAGCACGTTCAAAAAATTCAGGTAACTGTGTGTCATATACGGATTGCGGCCTTTTAATCTTCCATGGCGCTCTACTTGTACTTTCAACGCCACCAGCTATATATATAGATCCCGCGCCTGCTTGAACCATTCGACATGCGTGTATCACTGCTTCTAACCCAGAACCACATTGCCTATCTAATGTTAGTCCAGTAATATTTTGGTTCAATCCAGCTTCTAACAAGGCTTTCCTAGCAATATTGCCACCGTTTCCTATTACATTACCTAAAATCACATCATCAATTTCTGTCATTATGTCTACATATTGTGCATTAAAATGATCAAATAACGGTTTTAATAATGCTTCTGGTTCTAAATGCTTTAATTTTCCACCATATTTACCAAATGGTGTTCGTTTCGCTGCGACTATAACCGCTTCATTCATTATTTTAATTCACCCTTTAAATAAAGACTTTTCATATATTTGCGTGCAATTTTACCACTTTGTGTATAATGCATTTCACTTACTTTTACTAACTTTGATGGCATCTGATAACGAGCCAAATAGTGAGTTAAAAAATATTTAAACTCACTATACTTCACTTGGCACTCACCTGTATAAAGCAATACAGCGATTTCGCCAAATTTTGAATGAGGCTCACTAATGACTAATACTTCATTGAATTCTTTAAAATTTTGAGCAAAATATTCTATTTCACTTGGATAAACATTTCGACCTCCAATAATCATTCGATCATGTTGGCGTCCATGTAAATATAAATAGCCTTCTGAATCTAATGATGCAAAATCACCAATTTCTATCCAGTAACCATTTGAAAGTGGATCCCCAATATATCCACTAAAGAGCATGTTACTCTTAACTTTTAATTTACCAATACCATGTTCATCAATTTGGTCGAGATTGATTGTAACATTAGGAAACAGTTTGCCTACAGATTGACTAGGCGCATCATTATTATAGTTATAACTAATAAAACTTGCCTCCGAAGTTCCAAAGAACTCTATTAATATAGCATTAGGAAAATGTATTGCTACACTCTCCCTTAAACTATGTTGCAATTTATCTCCAGTGGTAAAAATATATCTAATTTGTTGCATAGTACTATTCCAAGCAACACAAGTATCCAACATTGTAGGAACTACAAACAAAGCGCAATGCTTTATTGCTTTGTCTGTCTTCAATATATCCATTAATACTTGTGCATTAAATTGTTGCTGCCCAATAAATTTCCGACCACTATACAAAGCAAAGACGCACACAAATAAAGATAACGAGTGTGATAGTGGTCCTGGTGCAATCATAGTATCTATTTCAGTTTCCATAAATTTTTCAGTTTCTTCATATGAATATAGCCATGACAACTCATTTCTATAATATGCTTTAGGCAGACCTGTCGTTCCAGAAGTAAAACCAATATGTAATATATTTTCTATCTCTGTAGTATTTTGTTCTACTTGTTCAAATAATATGACTGTTAAATCATTATTTATAAGATATGCAATATCGTATTTTTCTATTAGTTTATTTACTTGCTCATGAGTCCATCGAAAATCCATAACACAAGGTATGCAACCTTTTTTGATTAAAGCCAAATAATACAATACTGTAGACATCGGGTTGTTCATCGTAAGCGCAACACATTGATTTTCAGGAATATCATGCAATTGTTCTACAACCTCTACTATACGTTTTTGCAACATTTTATAACTTATAATTTCTGCATCAAATTGAAGTGCACCATCATACGGTTGATATTGCGCATACCATTCAATATTTTTTAATAATTGCATTTTTATCACCTTATTGTTAACTATAATATTAATTATGTTAACATTTATTGTATAGATTTCCTATTATTCAGTATAGCTATACACTTTTTTTCTTTTTCAACTACTTGTATTTTTTATTATTACGATTTCTCCGATAATAATATTTCCATTTTAAATAAAAAAATCGATATGAGTTCAGGACAGAAATACTATCCTCGACTCATACCGACTTCATTTATTATATGATTTAGCATACTTTAAACAACATTTGTAAGAAATAGAATTTTTAATATTGGAAGTTTTGATAGTTTTAAAATCAGTTTATTTATGGACTGCTTCCAAAGCTGATGTTTCAACTGCATTGGCTACCGTTGTTACCACTTCTGAATTTAATGCATGTGGAATTACATAGTCTTTACTTAATTCACTTTCAGGAATAACATTCGCAATACCCTGTGCAGCAGCTACTTTCATTTCAGTCGTAATATTCTGCTTACGCGCATTTAAAATGCCTCTAAAGATACCTGGGAACGCTAATAAATTATTAATTTGATTTGGATAATCTGAACGTCCAGTTCCTACAACAGCCGCACCTGCAGCAATGGCTTCCTCTGGAAAGATTTCAGGTGTAGGATTGGCTAATGCAAAGATAATTGGCTGATCACTCATTGCTTTAACGTGACTTTCATTTAAAACATTAGGTGCTGAAACGCCTATGAACACATCTGCCTCTTGAATCACATCATCTAAATCACCGCGTTTTTGCGTTAAATTAGTCACTTCAGCAATGGCTTTTTGTGCATCATTCATCCATGTCTCACCTTGACAAACTACCCCTTCAATACTTAATAACACGATATCTTTATATCCAGCACTTAATAATAATTGCGCAATTGCAATACCTGCTGATCCTGCACCATTAATCACTATTTGTACTTCATAATTTTCTTTCTCTACAACTTTTAATGCATTAATTAATGCAGCAAGTACAACAATAGCTGTTCCATGTTGATCGTCATGAAAAACAGGGATATCTAATTCTTCTTTTAATCTTTTTTCAATTTCAAAACAACGAGGTGCTGCAATATCTTCTAGATTTATTCCTGCAAAATTAGGTTGCAGTGCTTTTATAATATGAATAATTTCTTCAGTATCTTTAGTATCCAAACAAATCGGAAATGCATCTAAGTCCGCAAACTTTTTGAATAATATACTCTTACCTTCCATGACTGGTATCGCAGCTTTAGGTCCAATATCACCTAATCCTAAAACCGCTGTTCCATCTGAAACAATGCCAATCATATTACCTCTAGACGTCAATGTATTTACCTTTTCTTCATCTTCAGCAATCACATTACAAACTTCGGAAACACCTGGCGTGTATACCGTACTTAAATCTTCTTGTGTATTCACATCTACTTTACTATTAATTTCTAATTTCCCTGCATGTTTTTTATGAAGTTCTATAGATTCAGCTTTATAGTTTTTTATAGTCATGTATTTCTACTCCCTTAATTAATTGTTATTTCGTCTTTTATTTATAAATAGCTTTGACTGTATGCTCACTAGCTCAATAATTTCATTAAGAATGTGGCAGCTATTACTGTTGATACGCCACCTAATCTTGTTGCTACTTGTGCAAAGGGCATTAATGACATGCGTTTTGATGCTGATAAAATTGCAACGTCACCTGTACCACCCAAGCCACTATGACATCCTGTAACAATTGCAGCGTCAACTGGATACATTTTCATCAATTTGCCGACAAAAAATCCTGAACTAATCATCGTTATAACAACAGAAGCACAAATCACAATATATGCAGGTGAAACAATCTTAACTACTTCCTCCAAAGGTATATACAACATGCCTAGACCAACCATAAGTGGCCAAGTCAAACTTGTTGATATAAATTTGTATAGTTGGTGTGCACCTTGTTCCATTTTATTAGGCATTAATTGTAAACATTTAATCAATGTAGCCAACAAAATCATAATAACGGGTCCTGGAATACCAATAAATTTGTGTGCAAGATCACCAAAAATAAAGAATGTACATGCTATTAATAATCCCGCTCCCATAAGTGAAAAATCTACTTTCTTATTATCGTCGTTTGTATCAGCTACCATCTCTTTATCATCAGATGTCTTTACCAATGTCCCATTACCAGATAATGACTTTTTCTTTTCACCTAGTCTCATCATTAATCCAGCTGTCACTACTGCAATAATATTACCGATAACGGCTGCTGGTATCATTTGTGCAACAAAGGATTCAGCAGATTCCCCTAAAATTGATGAATATGCTATTGATAAAGGTAAAATACCTTCTCCAATTCCTCCCCCTATAATAGGTACAATAATATAAAATAATGTATGCTTAATTTCATAACCAAACAACATACCTACAAGTAATCCAACAATGACCGCTGTTAATGTACCTACAATTAACGGAATAAACATACGAGTAAATCCCTGTATTAAAACTTTACTCTTCATTCCTAAAATACTACCGACAACGAGGCATGAAATATAAAAATATAAGAAGTTTGATGTTTTCATTAATGTTGTGACGGCGTTCATTGAAGATGTATTAAACACACCTAAAAAGACTAAAGTAGATGGTATTAATAAAGCTAAAATTGCAGGACCACCTATATCTTTTAAAATTGGAATTTTCATTCCTAAATCACCAAACAATACCCCTAAAATCATAATAATTGCAAAACCACCGATCATATCAGCAGGTAACGCATTGTAAACAGAAGCAAGAAATATGATTACTGCTAATGTTATATATAAAGGTAAAGGTATAACCCCTACCTTCATATGCGTTAATTTTGACCATATTCGGTCATCTTTTTCTACCCCATCTATAGTAAGCGCTTTCATTTCACTTTTCGATATCATTGACATCCCCCTTAAATAATGAATATTCTCATAATATTGCTAAACAAGTAGGAATGATAGATTATGTAAATTTTTAAATCTTTTTGTAATTAAAGAAACCAAAAATATTTAACATTATTAAATAATAACGGGTAAACAGAATAATATTTTGGTTTAAACATGATTATAAGTAGAGTTATTTTAATAATCATTTATTATCCAAGTTATAAACTTTGATAAATTAGATGTAGCAAGAAATGATTTAATCAACAACATTACAGAGTGAGGTTGTTACTTATATTAGGAGTGATTCAATGACAAAATCTGTACAAGTTTATCACTATGACGCTTTTAGTACTGAAGCAAATAAGGGTAACCCGGCAGGCATAGTATTATGTGGTGACGACTTGAAAGTTAAAGAAATGCAAGCAATTGCCTTAAAAGTTGGATTCAATGAAACTGCTTTTCCACTTAAATCTAATAAAGCTGATTTAAGAATACGATTTTTTACGCCAGGTCATGAAATGAACCTTTGCGGTCATGCAACTATTGCAACACTTTACGCATTAAAGACTAAGGGTTTATTACAAAACAAAACAGACTTTACAATCGAAACGAATGCTGGTGTGTTATCAATAAAAATTGGTAATGCAAATGGTGATGTTTATATTACTATGCAACAATCCTCACCACAGTTTAAAACATTCTCTGGTTCAATGACTGATTTAGCTAATGCTTTAGGTATAGAAACAAGCGATTTTGACGATAATTTGCCTATTGTTTATGGAAGCACGGGTGTTTGGACACTTCTTACCCCGATTAAAAACCTTGAAGTTTGTGAAAAATTAAATCCAAATAATGAACTATTTCCTTCAATATTGAAAGAAATGCCCCACGTTTCAATTCATCCATTCTGCATGGAAACGTATCATTTCAACACCGATATGCATGCAAGACATTTTCCCTCGCCCTTTTCAGGTACTAAAGAAGACCCAGTCACAGGTACCGCTTCCGGTGTAATGGGCGCATATTATATTAAATATATAGAACAAAGCCAAAGGATAACAAACCCTTTAACACTGCTCATCGAACAAGGTCAAGAAATAGAAAAGGATGGTAAAGTGAACGTTGAAGCTATAAGTCATACTGATGGATATGATATAAAAATTTCTGGAAATGCGGTTTACGTCAAAACCTTTCACATTGCTTTAGATGACATTTAAACTAATAAAAGCATGTGGATCATATATTTATGCCACATGCTTTATTTTAAATTGTTTTTGAAAATATAAAATGTGTTTTAGTATGACCATACTTTTGTATACTATCGACAAAACGTTCTACATCTATCATATTTTTAAATCTTACTTTAAAAATAAAACAACTTTCCCCAGATATGCTATAGTTCAATTTCTTCAAAGTGTTCAACTATTGGAAATGGGTCATAAAAATAGTGTAATAAATTTTTCCATTCTTTATATTCTGAAGAATTACGAAAACCTTCTGTATGATCTTCTAGCTTTTCCCATTTTACTAACAATAAATATTTGTTACTTTCCTCAAAACATTTATTCAATGAATGGCTTATATAACCGTCCATAGAGCTAATAATTCCTGATGCTTCCTCAAATGATTTTTCAAAATCAAATTCCATGTTTTTCTTAACTTGTAACATAGCAGCTTCTAATATCATGAATTATCCCCTCACTTGCTTTTTTTACTAAAACTTTTAAATAGATATAACATTATTCTTAACGTTATAAATATTACGTATAAATACTACTACATTTTTTTATAATTATCTGAGTCGAGTTTTTTAGTCAATTCATCTAATTTTTCTTTTGAGCTTGTCATTGAGAGTTCTTCAGTAGTATCGTCTTTAACTAGTCTATTATCTTCTAGCTTATAATTTTCATATCCTTCATAGCTATATTTAACTTCTGAGTCAGTAAATTCACCTGTTTCAGTAATTTTTGTTGTTGTAATAAGCGTTAGATTTGTAGGTTCAATATCTGAAACAGGTGTTACTTTTTCACTTTGTTTATCTTCGTCTTCATCTGAATATATACTGCCTTCAGAATTTCCATTTTGAACTTTGTAATAATTACCTATATTTTCAGTATTATATTTTGTGTATTTGCTGCTTTCATACGCTTTATTAATTAACTTATTATTTTTTTCTAGAACCTCCGTGATGTTATCAAGATTATTAATATCTTTTAAATCTTTAACTTTCACTTTATAAGATTTACTACCACTAAAAGTGTTGGAACCACTGTTATTTATATCATCTACTAAATCCTGAGGGATTTTCAGATTAAGTTCTTCACCATTTTTTAAATTTCCATTATCAGGTACTGTGAACTCATAATTAGAAAGTGACAAATCTTTTAATGTTTTAGGTGCATCTTTACTTACTAAATTAAATGAACCTGCGCCATTCACACCAGTAAATTTTGGTTTTAAACCTTTAAATAAATCTTTGGCTGTTAAATTTTTAGGTTCTTCTAGCCCTTTCACTTTAAATTCTTTTGTGAATTCTTTGGCTTTCAATTTATAATCTTTTGAGATACCTTTTTTGATTTCTAATTTAACTTTAACTTTGTCCCCGTTTTTCAAATCAGTATCGTTATGTATATCAAAATCTACATTTTCCATTATTTTTGATGCTTGTCTAACTTGTTGTTGTTCTTCATAATTTAAATTTTCTTCTTCAATTTCTTCTGTGTTATTATCTTCAATCATCTTAATTACTTCTTTATTTTTGAAGTTGGATTGTTTTAATGCACGTACATAAAGCTTGTTCATTACTTTTTCATAGGAGTCATCTGTGATTTCTGCTGATCCTGATTTATTGTAACCACTAAATTCAACTTTCACATCATCCTCAACATTTACTTTATGGTTTTTCACTATCAATGTTGCGATAACAGCGATAATAATTACCAAAATTAATGCTCCAATCAAAATCCATTTAAATCTGTTTAAAAATTCTTTTATCTTCCCCATAATAAACCTCCAATTTATTTTCATAATAAGTTTATCTTTTATCAATACAATAATAAATAGTTTTTTTGATTTTTATCAATAAATTTTACGATTAATTATATTATAAATGTTTATTTTCAAATAAAATCATTTACTCTAATAAAAAGAATTACTTAATAACCATTAACCTAATCAATATAATTTGTGCTTTTAAATTTATCAATTTCTATAAAAACTTAAAAATTATTACCTTTAAGTAATATTTAATGTAAACAAACATTATGTTAAGCTTATTTAGTATTTATTTTTATAAATGCCAATTAGGAAATTTATTTTTTTAATATATCAACAGTTACACGTAAATTTTTCATTAGACCTAGTAAAGAGGTGTATCAATTTGTCCCCCAAAATTTTAGTCGTTTTATTAATTTTGCTATATCCAACATTCATTAAATTAAAAAACAAGAATAAACAACAGACTTATAATAGTTTAAAAGAAAATAAGTTCGGTAACTAAATAGACTTATTTAAACAGTTAATCCCCTCACTACATGCATTACAGTAGTGAGGGGATTAACTTTACTAACCAAAATATTTCTCTTTTATTTTAATCGAACGCCTTTGTTTTAATATCATGCTTTTTTAGAAATTGTTCTACTTTTTCTTGTTTTTTTCCATCAACTCTATCTTTATATTTAGCATTCAGATCTTCAATTTCTCCTATCGCTTTTAATTTAGACTTATCTGAATGTGACTCATTTTTCGTTTCATTTACTTTATCATTGATTTTACTCATTAATTCATTCACAGAAGTTACATAATCACTAACTTCAAAACTTCCTTTTTCATATTGTTCAGGTATTTGATTCTATAAAATGCTTAAAGTTTTCATCATTCTTGTGAGCCATTTTTGTTAATCTATTTAAATTTGCTTGATCCTTCTCACTTAACCCATCTCTCTCACTAATTTTTGAAGTATTTTCCTCCAACGTGTTAAACGTATCCAAATATTTCTTAATGTTTGAATCCATTTCTTCTTCACTAATAGTTTCGTCTACTTTTTGACTTGAAAATATTTCAGTTGATACCCCTGTCGCTTGTGCTTCTTTATCAGGAGTTTCATATTCTGACTTAGCATTATTGCAAGCTGTTAATAGTAATGTTAACACAATTAGTGACGAGTATTTTATAGCTTTCATTATCAAACCCTCTTTTCCTAAAATATATTTGTTGCGATTATAACATATTAATAAACTATGTTATTATGTATATAGTATTTATCACAAAATATTATTTATTTTATAATTAAGTTTAACATTTAAAATTCAAGAAAAAATGAATTGCTAATCCTATAATGATAAATGAAGAGTTTTTTCTATCTTTTATTTGTCACTTTACTTTAAGTATAAACAACTAACATTTTCCATAAATCTAATCCGAAGGGAGCAGTGAAGATATGATTACTAAAAATATCAAGTATCCTTATGCTAAATTAATGATGGACATTATAAGCATACTTTCCTTTATTGGCGTGATAATTACTATTATTATAAATTTTTATATGCATAAGAGTAGTACTACTTTTGAAATGGGTTTTAATGTCGCTGGCAGTAGCTTCATACTTTTATGTGTATTACTTTGTATTACAATTATTTGTACTATTGCCTCAACTATATTTAAAAGAATAAACTAAATTTCTTGCTAAAAAGCTCCCCGAAACCTAATGTACAGATTTCGGAGAGCTTTTCTATTTATATTATGTAATATAATTACTAGAATTTATAAATTTTAACTCTAAACTTTTAAAACCAATTAGCATTATGCCCAAGTCTCTAACTAGTCAAAGAAATTCATTAATGTCATTACAAAAGTCAAAGCACAAGCAATTAGGATGACTGTCTTACCTTTTTCTGTTTTCTCATTTCCTTGCTTGTACTCTTTAAGTACAAACAACCAAGACAGTATCACTAAAATACCCAAAATAATACTGATAAATTTCATTTTCAACCCTCCTTTTATAAAGGATAACGCTCAAAAAAACTCGTTTTTAAGCATATCAGTCCTATACCTTTATTCTTAAACTATCATATGTAATATGCTTATTGAATTTAAAAATTCTTAGGTAATGTTTTAACAACTGTAAACAGCACAATAGTCTGGATTGTCACCATTATTACCAAACCTACTCTTATTAATGAATGGTCTATCATAAAAATCGAAAATCCTACGACAATATAAACACTAATCAATAACTTAAATTTATTTTTCAAAGTATAGCCTTTGTTGTTTTTAAAACTTTCTACATAAGTTATATAAACTTTAGTATTCACTAACCAGGTTTCAAATCTTTCCGAACTCTTCGAAAAACAAATAACAGCAACTAACAAAAATGGAGTCGTAGGTAATAGCGGTAATACAACACCTACAAAACCAATAACTGTAAATAATACACCCATAGTAATTAAAAAGTATTTCAAAAGAACACTCCTAAAGTTAATTAATTCCAATTATAAACTAATTATATGTCTTTTTGAACTTTAGACTTTAATCATAGTCCAAGTTGATGCAGTAGATATTAAATCTTAGGTTATAGACACTACAAAGATTTACTTGAGGCAGTGTTACTTAATTTCTAATTAATTGATATATCGTTGTAGAAAATTGATGTTTTTCTTTTTAAACTTATATAAATAAACTGGTCTCCCTATACCATAAGTGAGTGATTCTTCGAGGATATCTATTTCTACTAGAAACTTTAAATATTTACGCACAGAAACTCTAGATATATGGGCCACTTCTGCAATTTCTGCAGTAGAAAACTCACTCTTTTCTGATTGATTCACATTATTAATTATCGCATGCAATGTACTTTGCGTTAAACCTTTAGGGAGTGTCGCTTTAGTTTCATTATTAGCATTGCTCTTATTAAGCAGCGCTTCATCTAACGCGGTTTGATCTACTACTTTACATTGATTAAATATTTGAAATTTATTCTTATATTTAACCAACGCTTGTTCAAATCTTTCAAATTCAAAAGGTTTAATTAAGTAATCAACCACTCCATAGTGTAGTGCAGCTTGCACCTTTTCTATATCTGAAGCTGCAGTAATTAGTATTGCATCTGTTTTCAACTGATGCTGACGTATATAATTTAGCAACGTTAGTCCACTTTCATCTGGTAAATAGACATCTAATAACACTAGATCAACCTTCTTACATTGAAGTATTACTGTAGCATCTTTAATGTTATGTGCGATATCATTTATATTAAATCCTTCTATTTTCTCTAAAAATTGCTTGTTTAATTGAGCGACCATCGGATCATCTTCAACAATTAATACATCAATCATCTTTACCCCTTCTTTCAATCGTATGGTATTTCAACTATAAATTTAGTATATCCATCCGAATCGTTATCGATGTTAATTGAGCCGTTTAGCTTCTTAACACTTTCATTTATTAAATACAGTCCATATCCCCTATTGTCGCCTTTTGTTGAATAACCCTTTTCAAATATTTTTTGTTGCATATGCGATGATAGGCCTTCCCCAGAATCTGTAATATCAATTTTTAACTTTTGTTGAATATAATTTAATTTAACTTTGATTATTTTGCTATTCTGATTTGCTAAAGCATCTATACTATTATCAATTAAATTACCAATCACAGTAATTATTTCATGTGTTAACTGATTATCATACGGTTCCGGCACTATTTCATTTATATGAATCGTTAATTCAATATTTTTCTCTCTAGCCAAACTCAGTTTCCCAATTAGAAATCCTGCCAATGCTGCATCTTTAATTTGTGTAGCTATATTAACATTTTCTTGAACACTAAAACTTACAATTTCTCGAATATATTGTTTTACTTCCTCATAATTTTCCATTTGTAACATGCCCATAATAACATGTAACCTATTACTAAATTCATGAGATTGCGCTCGTAATGTCTCAGCATATGTTTTTACTCCTACTAACTGCTCAGATAATCTATTCATCTCTGTCTTATCTCTAAAAGTTGAAATTGCTCCAACGATTTGATTATTAACATATAATGGTACTCTATTCACCATTATTTTTACACCGTTAATATTTTGTTCTTCATCAACTTCAGGTCGGCCAATCTCTACTACGTTATGCAATTGAGTTGAATCCAAATATTCATTTATTTTTAGACCTATCGGATTTTCTGCTAAACCTGCTCTTTTAAATATTTGTGTAGCTGATTTATTTATTAAATTGATTTTACCTTCTTTATCTACTGCAACGATACCTTCATGCACTGACTGCAACATCGTATTTCTTTCTTCTAACCGTTTCGCAATAATTGCAGGTTCTAAACCATGAAGTATTTTTTTAATATATCTTGCCAATAAATAAGCACCAATTATACCGAAAAACATACCTACAATCAGACCAATAAAAATATCTCTCATTCCTGATGCAAATGCTTCATTTACAGTTTCAATAGGGATGCCAACTGCGACTAAACCAATCTGTTTACCATTGTCATAAATTGGGGTGAATGATCTTAATGATTTGCCTAAAGTCCCTTTAGACTCAGTTATGATTTCTTTACCTTTTAAGGCTGGAGATTCATCTCCGCCTTGAAACTTTTTACCTATCAAATCAGAATTGGGATGCGATTTTCTTATACTATTCATATCCATGACAACAATAAAGCTGACATCTGTAGCTGATTTAATTTCTGAAGTATAACGCTGTATTTGTTGCTCCTTACTTTTATCTTTCAAACCTCTTTTGACAATATTCGATTGCGCTGTTGTTCTAGACACAGCTTCAGCCTTCTCTTCAGCAGTTTCATGAATAGAATTTTTAACTGTATTACCTATCAAAATACTAGTAATAACTAAAGAAATTAACACAACAATACACACAAAAATGATAATTATTGTACTTAATTTCCATTGGCGTTTCTTCAAACATCTCACCTTCATCTCATTAGATGCTAAAACATCAATATATCCTAGCTTTATATTATTATTCCTTGTTAGCTAAATTCATTTATTTTTATCTATTTAATTCATATTAAATTATAAGCTTAATTTTTGAAAGCCCTTACTTCAATAGTTGGCAAACACTAATAAACCCATTATATATTTATAATATAAATTTTAACAACATAATAAATATAAAAAACTTCCAATTTAAGCTATATCTTAAATCTGCATATAAACAAGCTATAAATTAATAAGGCAGTATATGTTCACGAGAATATCAATAGCTGTCGTATATAGTCTAAAGTTCGCTCACGAAATTACGCACAAAAAAACTGTCAACAAAGTCAGAGACCTTGTCGACAGTTAAAAGATGTTAGTGATTTATGTGCCTAACCGCTTGAACATCTTTGTTATTCTAAATTTGCGTGGTTTTGTTGCATAGTTTCTTCATCTATATTCAGCTCTGGCATTAAATCTAAAACGATGCTGTCTAAAAATATTTGTGATGCTTGTTCGAATAAACTGCCCAAGGGTTGAGCCGAACCTTCTGCATCGTATTTAGTCCCCGCTGGTAACTCAATGATTGCATTAGTTAATTGACCGATGGGTGAATTTGGACTTGTCGTCATTAAAACCACTTCAGCGCCAACACTTTTAGCTTTATCAGCTAAAAGTTTCAAATGCTCAGTTTTTCCTGATCCAGAAATAATTACAAATAAATCTTCTGAAGTAATGGAAGGCGTCGTTGACTCTCCTACAACATATGCATATTTACCTAGTTGGTTTAAACGCATAGCAAAACTATTTGCCACAAAGCCAGAACGACCCTTTCCAGCAACAAAAACTTGTTTCGCTTTAACGACCTGTGCTAAAAAAACTTCAGCTTCATTATCTTTCACATGTGAAAGGGTATGGTCTAGTTCGTCTAAGATTAGACGATAGTTTGTAATTTCAGTCATATTATCTGCCTTCAATCGCATCTTTACATTGTTTTGCAGCTTCTACTGGATCATCTGCATTAGCGATACCGCCACCAACTACGACTAAATCTGGGTCTTCTGCTACCACTTCTTTAATTGTATCGGGTTTAATACCACCGATTACCGCAACTTTAGAACTTTTAATTACTGATTTCACTTGGCGTAAACTTTCTAATGGTGATTCGCCTTCAGCCTGTAAATCATAACCAGTGTGAACTGCAATATAATCCGCACCTAATTCATCTAATTCTTTCGCACGTTTTTGTAAATCTTGTACTGCTATCATATCGACTAATAATTCTTTACCATGTTTATGTGCTTCTTCTACTGCAGCCTTGATAGAAGCATCTTCAGCAACACCTAAAATAGTTACTACGTCTGCACCAAACTTCACTGCTTGGCTCACTTCATAATCTGCTGCGTCCATAATTTTAAGGTCAGCTAAAACTTTAACACCTTCAATATTATCATTTAAATGTTGTACTGCTGGTAACCCTTCATTTATCACAATCGGTGTACCAATTTCTACAATATCTACATAGTCTTTAACTTTATTTGCAAGCTCTGCCGCTTCCTCTTTGTTTAATAAATCAATTGCTAGTTGTAATTCCAAAATGATCATCCCTTCTTGAATTAGATTATCAAAGCCTCATTGGGCTTAGCTTACGCTTTAAAAATCTTACGCTTAAAATATTTACCCGTTTCCATATAATTAAAACTCAATCACTATAATCTAGGTGCTGCATCATCATCAACATAAATTTCTACATTAGGATGTGCATGTAATATTGTAGCTGGCACATCACTATTCACTTCATTTTCAGCTAATTTCTCAATAGCCGCTCTTTTCTTCTCTCCAAATGCTAGTAAAATGATTCTCTGCGCTTTTAAAATTGTAGAAAGTCCCATAGAAATTGCCTGACTTGGCACTTCATCTCCATCTTCAAAATAGCGACTATTCGCATTAATCGTACTTTCTGTTAAATTTACAGCATGTGTGGCACTATTCACATCTGTACCAGGCTCGTTAAAACCAATGTGTCCATTTTCGCCGATACCTAATATTTGAATGTCTACCGGACCTTGTTGGTTTATTAAATATTCATAACGCTTTGTTTCTTCATCTAAATTCTCCGCATTTCCATTTGGAATATGAACTAACGATGGATTAAAGTGGGGATAACGTTTGAATAATACGTCATTCATATATGTGTGATAACTTTGTACGTGTGCAGCATCAAGTCCTACATATTCGTCTAAATTAAATGTTTCTATTTGAGATACGTCTAACTTGTTTTTATTTAATAACTCGACTAAAAATTTATAGACTTCGACCATGGTACCGCCTGTAGCTAAACCTAATTTACTATGACATTGTTGACTCATCTGTTTGTATAACTCACAAGCTACATAAAAAGAAGCATAACTTCTCGTCCCAAGATTTGTTATTTTCATAAACAAATGCCCTCCTGTTAAGATGATCAAACTACTTTATACTACAAATGGTTATAACTTACATTATACGTTTTTATAGTAGTTTTAACAGAATTTGAATTTTAGAACCCACATTTTTTACAGAATAGAAATTATTTACATTAAAATGAGCAGAGTTATACATTTCTATTGTTGTTTTTAGTAGAATAGATAGATAATCAAAATTACTGTACAATTCTGGTATATAAAATTCACTTTTCAGGTAGCAAATGTGCAAAAGTCGGTTTAAACTAGACTATAGATATATTTTAGAGTACATTGTTTGTACTAAATTTAAATCAAATGAATTTTGTAATGTTGGGTTTTGAAAGCAAGGAGGCAAAATTTTGGAAGAAATCAATCATGAAAAAGTACAATCTTTACTTTCTTCATATGAGCATAAACCTGTATACTTACACGTTGAAACAACAAATGGTGCTTACGCCGCACACTTTGACCAACGTATATTTAATGCAGGAACCTTTTTAAGAAATATTCAAGTGACTTATGAACATGCGCAACTTAAAGGTGGTAACAAAGACCCTTTCCGCGTTGGACTCAAATTAAAAGATAACGGTTGGGTTTATGTTCAAGGGTTAACACATTATGAAGTAAATGAAAATGGCGAGTTTCTATTAGCAGGTTTTAACTATGAAGGTCAATTAGCTGCTGCGTTAGAAATAAGTACTCAACCATTTAAAGCTTAAGGAGGGCATATTATGTCAGAGGAAAGCCAAGTATTAGTAATTTTTCCACATCCAGATGATGAATCATTCTCGTCTGCAGGCACACTCGCACGTTATATCGACAATGGCGTTCCGGTCACTTATGCATGTTTAACACTTGGGCAAATGGGTCGTAATTTAGGTAACCCACCTTTTGCAACACGTGAAACATTACCGGACATTAGAGAAAAAGAATTAGAAAATGCCATGGAAGCAATAGGCATAACTGATTTACGTAAAATGGGATTAAGAGATAAAACGGTTGAATTTGAACCCCATGATGAAATGGATGCTATGGTTAAATCATTAATTGATGAATTACAGCCATCTGTAATTATTTCGTTCTATCCTCAGTTCGCTGTACACCCAGACCATGAAGCTACTGCTGAAGCAGTCGTAAGAACTGTTGGTCGTATGGCAGAATCTGAAAGACCACGTTTACAACTTGTAGCATTTAGTAATGACGCACCTGAAAAATTAGGTGAACCTGACATTCTAAATGAGATCAGTGATTATAAAGAGGTAAAACTTCGCGCATTTGAAGCACATGCATCACAAACAGGACCATTTTTAGAACAATTAGCAACACCTGATGTCCCTGGAGAAGTGCACAGTTTCTTAGAAGTAGAACCTTATTGGACTTATAACTTTGAATCTTAAGTGGAGGCAATAGCATGACAGAATTTGACTTATCTACTCGAGAAGGTCGTTGGAAACATTTCGGATCCGTCGACCCTATTGAAGGCACTAAACCAACTGTAAAAGAAAATATGAAAGACTTGCAAAGCACGCATAAAGACTTTTTATTCGAAATAGAAGAAGTAGGCATTAAAAACCTTGTATATCCTGTACTTGTTGATCGTTTCCAAACTGCTGGAAATTTCAGTTTCTCAACAAGCCTTAATCAAGATGAAAAAGGTATCAATATGAGCCGTATTTTAGAAAGTGTGGAAAAACATTATCATAATGGTATCGAATTAGATTTTGACTCTCTTTATCAACTGCTACGTAGTTTACAAGAAAGCATGAACCAAAATGCTGCTGGCCTAGACGTATCAGCAAAGTGGTTTTTTGATCGACACAGCCCAGTAACTCAAATTAAAGCTGTGGGGCATGCAGATGTTACTTATGGTCTAGCAATAGATAAAAAAGAAATAACACGTAAGGAAATCACAATTCAAGCTGCAGTAACCACTCTCTGTCCTTGTTCTAAAGAAATCAGCGAATACTCAGCCCATAACCAACGTGGTATTGTGACTGTCAAAGCTTACATCAATAAAGATGTTGAGTTAGTAGACGATTACAAAGGAAAAATTCTTGATGCTATGGAAGCGAACGCAAGCTCTATATTGTACCCTATCCTTAAACGTCCAGATGAAAAAAGCGTTACAGAACGCGCTTATGAAAACCCAAGATTTGTAGAAGATTTAATCCGTTTAATCGCTGCAGACTTAGTCGGTTTTGAATGGCTTGATGGATTCGATATAGAATGTCGTAATGAAGAGTCTATACATCAACATGACGCCTTTGCAAAATTAAAATACAGAAAATAACATATAGCAATTAAAAAAAGTGTACAAAATGTCTGATTAACAAAGACATTTTGTACGCTTTTTTATTTTACATATAAAACTTAAATTTTATGTACCTGTATTGTAGACTGTACTTTATTAAAATTTTGGTATGTTAGATTAAAATTTTAACCTTTACTTTAACTCAACTTCTCTGTTTTTAAAACAATAAATACTAACATTTAATTTTAGCTAATGTTCTATATACGATTTCCATATTAAAATGATTATGATAGTAACTTTAAATCAATTTTTATTAGATAAGTGTGGGGTAAGCGTAAAGATGGACTATAAAATTAAACTTCATAAACTTATAAAAAACACCGATTATAATCTAAGTACACCACACTTTTTAAATATTTATTGGCTCTCCAAAGGCAATGTCACATTATTAAAAAATGACATATTTGAACAATATATTTCCGGTGATATTTTTTACATCCATGACTATGAATATATAGAACTTATATCTATCGATGCTGACTTACATTGTTTATCAATAAACAATTATCATTACATAAATGATACTGAACAAACGATATCTAAAGAAATAGACCCACTTCTTGAAGATGGAGAACACCGTATTTTAAAATCACAATTCACAAATATTTTTTCAGCTTTGACGGAACAATGCCCTGTGCCTAAACAAACTTTCTTATCACTTTTAACAACGATACGTATACTTAGCATGTATAACAATCAACTTGGCTATAAATCAAATAATTATAAATATGAGCTAATTAAAAGTGTAACAATTTATATCCATAACCATATAAAAGATAAGTTGAATTGTCAGAAAATTGCCGAAGTATTTTTTGTTAATTCTAGTTTTTTATCTCGTACTTTTACATTGATTGTGGGTAGTACATTATCACAATATATAATTGCTGCAAAAATTCATTTTTCTAATTGTTCATTACTGAATGGAGATACATTAGATAACGTATGGAAAGCATATCACTTTCGTACGTTTCAAAATTATTTACAACAATTTGAAAAGGTTAAGGGCTATGTTCCCTATCAATCTTGAAATATATAAAACTTACTAAAGGGATAGTCAATATGGGTGCGCACTAGAAAGTGAATCAATAAGACCAATCTTTATAAAAAAGTTTAAAAGGAATTGAGAGGCAAATTATGGATACAATTTATTATGAAGAAAATAGAAATACGATTAAAAGAGCACTAAAGAAAAATTTAGACCTGTCATTTTTAGAAATTGTCATTTTAGAAAAATTGAATTATCTCAACAAAGAAAAAATTGATGCTGTAGAACTAAAAAAACACCTGAATATTGAAAATACACCTATATCGGTGCAAATTAATCATTTAAGTGACTTAGGATTATTTAAAAAATCAAGAGATGTACACGATGAAAGACGCATCTTCTTACATGATATAGATTTTCCAAAAATAGAATCTATTATTAAGCAATATCATTTAATCGTCGGTACAATATTAAATAGAAAAAGCTAATCAACCAAGTTTATAGTATAAATAATGGGCTGGAACATATATATGTTCCAACCCATTATTTATATTGCATTATATAGGGGCTTTGCCCTTATATAACTATTTTTTTAAGCTAATTAATATTCCCCATTTTAGTTCATAAATGAAATGGCGCTCTCACCCTATTTTAAATGTTCGTAAGGACTATTTTTAACGAATGAGATTATTTGATCTACAAATAAACGTGCACGTAATTGGAACTCTTCATTATCTAAGTATAATGTGCCGTCTTCAAGTTTTTTATAATCTGTATCATGAGTAGCGATTTGTGTTGGTACTGCAATACCTAATAACGTTCTAACGATTAGTCGTAAATGTGATAATGGTTCAGAACTTACAATACCACCACTATTACCAATCAAGCCAACTGGTTTCATTTTAAAATCATCCATCGTTAAATGATCTAATGCATTTTTTAAAATACCAGAATATGAACCGTGGTAATTCGGACTACCTAACACAAAGAAGTCTGCTGCTCTCGCTTTTTCTTTTAACACATTTAAATTATTTTTATAATCTTCACTTGGTTGTGAAGCACCAGATACATCAAGTTGATGGATTGGGTGTTCTGCTAAATCGAAGATATCAACTTCAAAGTCATGCTCTTCAAAATGGCCTTTTAAATATTTTGATAATGCTGTAGTATGCGAACCTAATTTCGCGCTACCTACTATAATTAAACCTTTCATTTATTACTTCACCTCATACTATTTTTCGTTATTTTCTTTAAGTAGTTTCATAATCGCCTTACCGACGCCACTTTCTTCATTAGAATCTGTTTCGTATGCTGCTACTACTTTTACTTCTGGCGCAGCATTATCCATGGCTACAGAATAACCGACACGTTCAAGCATTGAAATGTCATTCATGTTATCACCGATTGCCATAACATTTTTCATGTCAATATTCAGTCGTTCAGCAATTGTTTCTAAAGCTATACCTTTTTGCGCATCTGAATGAGTAATTTCAATATTACCCCTAGATGATGATGATATTGCAAGACTTTCTGATTGAGCTAACTTTTCACTGACGCGGTCAATTTTTGACAAATCACTATCAAACGCCAAAATTTTCATTACAATTTCACCTGGCGTATCTTCAATTTTGTCATAATTGTCTACCACTTTTAAAGTGCCGTTATCAATACGCTTTTGAATACCGGCTTTAATCTTATCTACATCCGCACTCTGTCCTGCACGTTCAGCAATATCTATATAAATTTCTAAGTCACGTTGGGGATTTTCTGTATAGATACCTAAGTTTGTATACACTTGGTAATAGATATCTTCTTTCTTGAGTTCATAGGTAATTCTATTGATTAATTCGCGGTTCAAATTAGAAGTGCTCATGATGTTAAATGTTTCATCTCTCACTTCTGCACCATTCAAGCAAATATACGGCATTTTTAAATCTGTTTGATTCACAGGCGCATTCGCCTCATAAAAAGCACGGCCTGTTGCTATAACAACAGTGATACCTTGTGACTGCGCGTATTTAATGGCTTTAATATTTTCCTCGGATATTTCATGTGCGGCATTAAGTAACGTACCATCCATATCTGTAGCAATTAAGTTTATCATTCGTTTACCTCGTTCCCTTCTTAGATCGATTACACAAATTTAATTACATCTCATTCTCATTTGCCATAATTTTGTAACATATTCTTATTCTACCAAAAGTTTAGTTATTTGTATTATCGGCTGTTTGTATGATTTTTTTCTTTTTTCTAATATTCCTAAAAAATTCAGTCAATAATTGACTACATGCTTCTTCCATTACACCTATTTCTACTTGTGCACGGTGATTAAATCTAGGTTCTTGTAAGAGGTCCATCAGACTCCCCGCACATCCACCTTTCGAATCTTTCGCACCATATATCACATGCGGAATACGGCTCATTACAATTGCGCCAGCACACATAACACAAGGTTCTAAGGTCACATAGAGTTGGCACTCTTCCAATCGCCAGCTATTTAAGAACTTTGATGCTTTTTGAATAGCAAGATATTCTGCATGTGCGGTTGGATCTTTTTTTGATTCTCTTAAATTGTGGGCTCTTGCTATAATTTCATCATTTTTAACAATCACAGCACCAATAGGTACTTCACCTATATCGCTAGCTTTTTTTGCTTCTTCAATCGCCATTTTCATATAAAATTGGTGATTTGTCATGTGTCTCACACACCTCACATATGGTACAATATTTAATGTCTATTTTAACATTGGAGCGGAAAATATGAAAAAACAATTTATCGCAATTGAAGGTCCGATTGGAGTCGGAAAGTCTTCTTTAGCACATAAACTCAGTCAAACTTATAAATATTACGAAGAAAAAGAAATTATTACAGAAAATCCTTTTTTATCAGATTTCTATGACGACATTTCAAAGTGGAGTTTCCAAACAGAAATGTTCTTCTTATGTAATCGATATAAGCAATTTCAAGATCTTGCTTTAATTGATAATGGAATTGTTAGCGATTATCACATATATAAAAATAAGATATTTGCAAATAATACCTTAACCACATCAGAATATAATAAATTCTCAAGAATCTACGATATTTTAACCGAAGATTTAGAAATGCCAAATATCATCATCTTTTTAGATGCTGATTTAGCAATGCTAAAAACACGTATTGCACATCGTAATCGCAGCTTTGAACATCAAATTGCAGATGATTATTTATTAAATCTAAAGCGTGACTATAATGCATATTATGAGTCTCTTAAATCAGAGGGTGCACGTGTTATACGAATCGATACTACTCAACTTGACTTTGTTAAATATGATGAAGATTATAATTATATTTTAGAATTAGTGAAACCACTTATTGGAGGACATGAGCATGAATAAATATGGTATTCCACAAGATGCTGTAATTACTATCGCTGGTACAGTAGGCGTTGGTAAATCAACATTAACAAAGGCTTTAGCAGAACGCTTTAACTTTAAAACTTCATTTGAAAACGTCGATAATAATCCATACCTCGATAAATTTTATAATGACTTTGAACGTTGGAGCTTCCATTTACAAATTTATTTCTTAGCAGAGCGCTTTAAAGAACAAAAACGTATGTTTGAATACGGAGGCGGTTTTATTCAAGACCGTTCTATTTATGAAGATGTTGATATTTTTGCCAAAATGCATGAAGAACAAGGAACGATGAGTCTTGAAGACTTCCAAACTTATTCTGAGCTTTTCAACGCTATGGTAATGACACCTTACTTCCCTAAACCAGACGTCTTAATTTATTTAGAATGTGACTATGAAGATGTGATTCAACGAATTAAACAGCGAGGTCGTCAAATGGAAATTGAAACAGATGTAGCATATTGGCAAAAATTATTCCAACGCTATGAAGATTGGATTTCTGAATTTAACGCGTGCCCTGTTGTTCGTGTAAACATTAATGAATACGACTTACACGAGGATCCCGAATCATTAAATCCAGTTATCGATAAAATACGTCATGTCATTGACACATACCGTAAAGTTGATCAACGCTAGACTCTAACTTTGCATAAAAAGTCACTCCCACTAAACTTTTTTAGTCGGAGTGACTTTTTTATTCAGGTATCGTAATTTATTCAATATGACGTCGATAAATGATTTTTTCGATTTCATCTTCTGTCACATATTTACTATAATAATATTCATCTGTTTGTGCTAAACCAAAGGTGCTAGCCTTATCTTGGTCTTCGGTGCCAATATATAATTGCCCCTCAGTATCTTGATAGAGATCAAAAACAGCACCGCCGTATCTCGCTTCTTGGAACAGTGCATATAGTTCATCTATATCATCGCGCGCAACATGTTTAAAATACAACGTGTGTGCAGTTTGGTTTGTCGTATTTGGTTCAAAACCATGCGCTAAAGCACGCTCATCTTCAGTAACCAATACAACTTCATTACTAATAATTTCCACTACTTTATAAGTTTCACCTTGATAATCGGCGTATTTACCATCAATCATCTTATCACCTCGACACTTATATTAAATATAAAAAAATCATAATATACGTTACGTATATTATGACATAATTTAGATGTTAAGCCTATTGATTTATTATTTCCACAATATCATTTGCAGTTTCTACTATGTAATCTGCATTTGTAAATTCTTGTTTTAAACCAACACCTGTTAACACTGCAATTTTCAAGCCTAATTTCGCATTAACACCTGTTTGCATATCATTTGCAGTATCACCTACAATAGCTACATCTTGAGGTGCTACATCATAATGATCAAATAACGGATTAAGTACTTCTGGGTTTGGTTTTTCAACTGCGTTTGCTTCTGTTGAAATAACCACATCAAAAAAATGATCGAATTTCGTAATTTCTAAAAACTGCTCCACACCTTTTTTAGAATCACTAGTTACAATTCCCATCTTATAACCTTGGCGTTTTAAGGTTTCAAGTGTCTCCTCAATACCTTCTACTAAGACATTTTCTGGAACACGATTATCTACAAGTGTTTGACTTCTACTTTGTGCCCATTCAGTAACATCTTGACCTGCAATGTCACAAAATGCTTGAACCATTTCATCTAAGGCACCTGAAGCCATGATTGTTCCTGGTTGAATTTCTCCATTTACAACACCTAAATGCGCATATGCTGCTTCTCTATCACTAATTTCATCTTGGTAAACTTCCATAAAATCATCTACAAGTTGTAAACCAATCTTCATCCAACTACGGTCGAAATATATAATTGTGCCATCTTTATCAAATAAAATCCATTTCATCGCTAGAACAGCTCCTATAGTTTCACACTATCATTGTTTTTAAAACCTATTTTATTTTAATATAAAACTAACTCTGTATACAAATAATGAAACTGTCTTTGTTATATCATTTTCGTTTGTTCTTATAGTCATTCACTACCAACCATATTAATGTTACTCCAATAACTATAGCGAAAGTCACAAATTGAAAGATGCCTAAATGTATTGATCCACCTTTGATATTATAGATATCCATTACTCCCATTAAAGAAATAAATAAAATAATTTCAAAGTTCAAAATAGCAACAAAAGTTATATGCGTTTTAATCGCCTTTTTTGTCGGTTGTTCTCCTTTTAATTTAATATCTAGATTTATTAATTTTGGATAATATTTGTATAGTGAATACATTAAAAGCCATATCATTAATCCTATAAAAGGTATCAAAAACAATGAATTTTTATCACCCCATCCGTCTGCATGATTATATAAATCATAATGAATTGGTACCGTTTTAGGCAAAGCACTATAATTTATCCATGTATATAGCGTTAACAAAATAAGCATAATAAAACTGGCAATGTTCAATATTTTATTCATATCTATGTTCCTTTCAAAAAACAACTTATACTTCACCAATCATTATATTTAATATGATTTTTCAAATATTTAACGTTATAAAAAGTTGTGTTAGTATTTAAATGCGAATTTTTTTTCTTAAATATTTAGTTTTGTTTAGTTTTAAACATTTCCAAAAGGAGGTTTGTTTTATGGGTTACGAAATTACTTTTATTGTTGTTGCAGGTTTAATCGGGTTATATTTTGCCAAGAGAGATAAACAAATGTCTCCATCTAGTTGGTTTAAAGGCATTGGTGTCATTATTGTTTCTATGATTGTCGTTAGCGGATTTTACCACATTGATGACATACAAAAAGGTGCTAAAGATGGAATGAAAAAAGCAAATGCTGAAGCAATAACTTCAAAATAACAATTCCATTGGAATACATTTTATCAAATTATACATAAAGCGAGGCTGGGACATATCAATATATGTCCCAGCCTCAAATATTATATTAGTTATTAAATATTAATCACCTAAATTAGATTACTGTTCAATACTCATTATATTATTGTGTATTTTAGTATCTTGGTACAACAACTCTCCAGCCTTGTGGATCTTCAAGTTTGCCGCTTTGGATGCCAGTATAATTATCGTATAAGTTTTGAGTAACTTCCCCAGTTTCATTATTATTAATAACGATCTCAGTTTCCCCATATTTCAACTGACCTACAGGAGAGATAACTGCTGCAGTACCTGTACCAAATACTTCTGTTAATTCACCTTTATTGTGTGCTTCAATAAGTTCATCGATAGATACTCGACGTTCTTCCACTTCATAGCCTAAATTTTGTGCTAATTCAATCACGGTTTTACGTGTTATACCTGGTAAAATACTACCATTTAATTCCGGCGTTACAAGTTTACCATTTTCTACGAAGAAGATATTCATACTACCAACTTCTTCTACATATTTTTGTTCAACACCATCTAACCACAATACTTGGTCATAACCTTGTGCTGATGCATTCGTTTGTGCTAATAGGCTAGCAGCATAATTACCTGCAACTTTTGCATGACCTACACCACCACGAACAGCACGCACATATTCATCTTCTACATAAATTTTTGTTGGTCTTAACGACTCCCCACCATAATATGAACCTGATGGTGACAAAATAATCAATAATTTATATGAATAAGAAGGACGTACGCCTAGAATACCTTCTGTAGCGAAAACATATGGACGTATGTATAACGATTGACCTTCACCTTCTGGTACCCAATCACGTTCTATATCTACTAATTGCTTTAACCCTTCTAATACTGTCTCTTCATCAACTTTCGGCATATCTAATCGTGACAATGAATTATTAATACGTTTAAAATTCTCAGAGGGACGGAATAAATCTACCTCACCCTCATGTTTGTAAGCTTTCAAACCTTCAAATACTGCTTGGCCGTAATGTAAGGCTTGTGCTGCCGGAGAAAGTTCGATTGGTCCATAAGGCACAATCTTTAAATCATGCCATCCTTGATCAATATCGTAGTCGAAACTTAACATATAATCTGTGAAATATTTCCCAAAACCTAAATCACTTGGATCCGGTTTTTCTTTAAGTGTTTCTCGTTGTACAAATTCAATTTTTTCTGACATGATTTTTCCTCCTAATGGTATTTCTTTAAGTATTACATTAAATTATATCAATCCAACGAGTGCTGTTCAATAATTTTCAAAAAATTTAAAATAAAGAAATAATAAGGGAGAGGAATAGAAACCAATTTTCACAATTAAAAATTGATTTTTAGAATTGATTCATTTCCGTCTATCTTAATATATTTATTAATAAAAATAGCGTAGACATGTTATCAAATTCAAAATTTTGCCAACATATCCACGCTACACTTAACAGACGAAATAAATACTATTTAGTTTTATTTTATAACAGCAAATGCTCCATTTTTAATTATCATCATTGCGGTTTTATTTTTCAAATACTATTAAATAGCAGCTAATCTTCTTTTATCTTACTTCAGCTGTTTCTTTACCTTCGATAGCATCTAACATCACTTTAGTCATTTTGTTTAAATCGTATTGTGGATCAAAGCCCCATTCTGCTCTTGCACAACTTACATCAATGCTATCTGGCCAACTGTTAGCAATTGATTGTCTCACTGGGTCTACATCATAGTCTAATTTAAAGTCTGGATAATGTTCTTGAATTGCTGCTTTAACCATTTCTGGTTCAATACTCATCGCACTTAAATTATAAGCATTACGGTTTATTAATTTAACTCCGTCTGCTTCCATAAGTTGGATAATGGCGTCAATCGCATCTTCCATATACATCATGTCCATAAATGTACCTTTTTCAATAAAGCTTGAATATTGTCTTTCTCTTACAGCTTTAAAATAAATATCGACTGCATAGTCTGTTGTACCGCCACCAGGTTCTTTAATATGTGAAATTAAACCTGGGAATCTTACACTACGTGTATCAACGCCAAACTTGTCAAAGTAATATTGGCATAATAGTTCACCTGCAACTTTATTCACACCATACATTGAAGTTGGACGCTGAATCGTTACTTGTGGTGTATTTACTTTAGGTGTTGATGGACCGAACGCACCAATCGAACTTGGCGTGAAGAATAATAAATCATATTCACGTGCTACCTCTAAAGCATTCATTAATCCACCCATATTTAAATCCCAAGCAAATAAAGGATTTTTTTCTGCAGTAGCAGATAGTAAAGCAGCCATATGCATAATGGTGTCCGGCTTAAATGATTCAACAAGTTCATTCATACGTGATTTATCAGTCACATCCAATATTGCAAATGGACCATTTGCAATTGCAGAATCAGCTTCTGGCTCTTTAATATCAGTAGCCAAAACATTGTCATTTCCATATAATGTTCTACACTTCACAACTAATTCTGTTCCTATTTGTCCTAATGCACCAGTAATAATAATTTTTTTCATATTTATATCTCCCTTGTATATTACAGAAATCGTAATGTTTTTCCCCAGTGGACAATAACCGTATTTTCAACCATATTATACTATAATAACGCTCTTTTGTATACTTTGAGTGAACATTTCCTTTGATTTTAGCAGTGTAACTCATTAATGTCTACTATTTAACTATTAGCTTTTTCACTATTTATCGTTGCTATCTCTCTATTCAATATAAAATCTATTTAGTAAATTGTGATGATTTCCAACATTTGACACACTTGTCATATGTTGGTATAAGTTATTTATTAAGTACTTACGGAGATGATAATATGTTGCATTCAAATGCTACATTATTAATACAAAGTTCTCGATTAAAATAATCGATGCTTTGTAGAACTTTTTTCTTTTCACAGGGCATCAATCTTATGCATGCAGTTATTAAAATGTGAGAGGAATATCAAAATTATGGAAAAACAACTATACCCTTATCAATTTAATTATATAAAAGAACGTATTGTACATTTAATCAATGTGTACAATTCAGTTAATGATCTTAATACTATCGCTTCTATCCAAGAAGCTACACGTGAACAAATTCTCAACACGTTTCAAAAGGTAGATTCATCTATTCAATCAGAAATTGAAAAATTGATGAATAACCAGTTATCAAAAATGCAAGCTGAAAAAATCTTAAATAAACTTCAAACTTATGTGTTACCTTTCGAACACCCTTCTAAAAAACAAGTAGATAAAGTTTTTAGAAAAGTAAAGAAATTGAAAACACCACTAATCAGTAATGAAGTCCTAATAGAAAGTACATTTATTGGTTGGAACGATGTTGCTTCCAATAGAAAATATATAATCTATTATAATGATTTTGGAAATTTAGATGGTTTTTATGGGGATATTTCAAACCAAACAGTTAAAGGCTTTTGCTCAATTTGTAATAAGGAGTCTCGAGTCACCTTATTTATGAGAAAAACACGCACCACAAGTGACGGGCAATATACTAAAAAAGGTGATTATATTTGTTTCGATAGTACAGTTTGTAATCAACAAATCTCTGATTTATCCTACTTCTATCATTTTCTAAATAAAATACAGTAATTAAAAAGCAGAGGCTATAAGGACATCAATGTCACCATTATAGCCTCTGCTTTATTTTGCAGTCAGTCATATTTCTTTAAAATATTATTCAACTTAGTTATATAATTTCGTTTGAGTTGGTTCGGATAAATAATATCCACATGTTCCCCTAGTGAAATTAAGTAATCAGTCATATAAACCAATTCTTCATTATTGTATCCCCCTACAATATAAGGACTATTTTCAATATATTCCAATTTCATATTCGGATAATGTTTCTTTAAAAATAGTTCTACCCCAAAAGTCGTTAATTTGCATTTAAACGGTATGTTATTAAATGTTTCTTCGTGATGTTGCTTAATGTCCTCTAGTGTTTGTCTAGAAAACGTGTCTCTAACCTCATTAACCTCTAAATTTACAATATAATCGCAACGATATGTACCCCAAGTATGTTTATTTAAGTCATAAGCACTACAGAACCATATCCCATTTCTATAAAATAAATCATAAATTTGAATTTCTGTTTCTTCGTATTTGTATTGCGTATAAGTAATATAAACACTATTCTCATTCATAATTGAGGTTAATATTTGCTCTAAATAAACTGCGTTATTAATTGGTGTTGCATTATAGTAATGAATATATTTTAATACTTTAGCAATGTCTTTTTGCTTTTGCTCAGGTAGACTGGCAAATAATTTTTCTTTTATTTGATCATAAGATTTTTCAAAAGGTGTCGTAGATAATATATCTAAAGCTTTAAGTGCAAAAAATATCGCCAAAATTTCATTATTATTAAAATAAATAGGTGTTAATAAATTTTGAGAAAGCAACTTATAACCACCATATCGGCCATTTTCTACATAAAGTGCCAAACCCATGGCTTCAAGTTCTTGAATATCTCTAAGTGCAGTTCTTTTAGAAATATTAAAAGCCTGCATAATATCTTTTAAATGAAAAGTAGATTTATTACTTAAGAAAATGAGTTCTTGATTAAGTCTTTCAGATTTTTTCATAATATCTCCTTCAATGGTGCCGTATTTAGACACCTTTAAACTTTATACTTATCTTATCAAATAACTAAGGAGTATGTACTATGAAAACTTTAATAATTAACGCTCATCCTAATTTCGAAAATAAAGACAGTTTTTCTTATAAACTACAAAATATATTTTCAACAAAATATAAAGAGACTTTTCCAAATGAAAAACCAGAAATATTAAATCTATATGAAATTAATTTACCTCGTATAGAATCTACACAGTTATTAAACATTTGGAACAAGCAACGTGAAAACGAATTACTGACAATAGAAGAACAACAAATATCTGATATGACGTCATCTTTACTTTCACAATTTAAGTCACATCATAGAATAGTAATTATTTCACCGCTTCACAACTTTAATATAACGTCTCGTTTGAAAGATTATATAGATAACATTATGATTGCACGCCAAACATTTAAATATACTTCTGATGGTTCAGTCGGATTGATGACTGATAACTATAAAGCTCTATATTTACAAGCTAGTGGTTCAATTTATACAAATGACGATCGCTATAAACCTTTAGACTTTTCTTCTCAATATCTACAAGCCATGTTTACAGATATTATGGCAATTGATGATTTTTATATTGCGCGTGCTCAAGGAACAGCAATATTGCCTGAATCGACTGTTTTACAAAATGCTGAAATTGACTTAGATCAAGCCTTTACATCTTTTTTTGATTTACAATAAAAAATCACAAATATACTAAATTATTCTACGAAGAAATAATACACTTTTTATGTATCTACTTTAAAGAAAGTATATAAACTAAAAACAAACGTCAATTTGCATTGAGATATGGAAATTGACGTTTTCTTTGCTTTTATGAAATTTTGTAATTGCTATTGCTACTATCTTATTCATTAATAGCCTATTTCACTACGCATTGTAAATTTTCTCTCAAAGTTGTTCCTGTGTATGCTTTTCTGAATAAACCTCGCTCTTGCAATATAGGAATTACTTTATCAATAAAAGTTTCAAACATATCTGGATACGTAGGTGGCATAAGTGTAAAACCATCACAACACTCCTCTTCAAACCATTCCTGCATCATATCTGCAACTGTTATTGGGTCTCCTACAATTGTCTTATGTCCCATCCAAGTACTCACGCGTTGTGCTAATTCTCTTAATGTAAGCGATTCTGTTTCTATTGTACTTCGTATCGCTTCATAGCGCGCTTTCGACACAACTTTTGTCGTTAATTTATCATAAGACGGTAAAGATGGTACTACAGCATCAAAATCCCATCCCTCAACACTTTGTCCTATACTTTGTTCAATCTGTTTAATTTTTTCGTTCACATCTATGAATCTATCTAGTGTTGCTCTTTTTTCTTTAGCTTCTTCCATCGTATCTGCAACATAAACAGTCAAACCTGGTAAAATCAATGGTCTACTTTCAGAATTATTAAGCTGTTCTACACGTTTCTCGATATCTTTCAAAAATCTCTTAGCGTCTACCTTATTCCAAGCTACTGAAAAAATCATATCTACAGCTTTCGAAGCAAAATCACGACCTGGAATCGAAGTACCAGCTTGACACAAGACTGGATATATTTGAGGATTAGATGGTAAATTTATAGGACCCTTCACCTTAAAATATTCTCCTTCGTGATTAATTTCATTTATTAAGGACCACTCTATTCCTTTACCATTCTTTCTATCATTAATTAATGCATGACTATCAAATGACTGCCACAATTGTTTTAATACATGTACAAATTCTTCTGCCTTTTTATATCTTTCATTTAAAGGAGGAAGTTGCGTCATTGAATGATTACCTGCTTCATTATCAAATTGTGAAGTGACAATATTAATACCAGCTCTCCCCTGACTAATATGATCTAAACTACCTATTAAGCGTGCTGTATTGTATGGATCATAAAATGTAGAAGATACGGTTGCTATTAACCCAATATGTTTCGTTACTTGTGAAATAGCAGTCAAGGTAGTGATAGGTTCTAAGAAATAAGATAAATGCCCTGTATTTTCTTGAGAAATATATTGTCCATCTGCTAAAAATATAGCATCCAAACAACCACGTTCTGCAATTTTAGCAATTTCTTGTTGATATGTAATTTGGCCTATTTCATCAATTCTAGAGTTTTCTAGTCTCCATGAAGCAGGATGTAAACCTGTACTATAAATAAGTGAAACAATGTGCATCTGATTCTTCATAATATTGTCTTCTAATCCCCTTATTACTATGAAAATCCCCTCTATATAATCTAACAAAATAAGATATTACGAAAATTTTCACAATATTTTAATTACACATAGTATATAAAAACAATTTCTTTTATGCACCTATTTCAAATACTTTTTACACATAAAGATTAAAATATCTGATTAATTAATACATTAAAATAGCCACTAAATTCTTTAAAGAAATTGAAATTAGTAGCTTAGACTTATTATTTGATTCATTTCACTTCAGTCATAAACCCCCCTTTTGTTACTTTAATTTTTATCTTTATATTTCGGGAAATAACCTAATATAAATGCTACTCCTGAGAATATTGCGGCTAAAATAATAGCTGGCGTTAATAATATATCATTTACTTTTATAATAAATTCTCCGTTAAGTATAATTAATCCAAGTAGTTGTGCAATTACCATAATAAGTGCCGTTACAATCGAAAGTAATAAGAAAATTGCGAAAATTTTTTCTAGTAATTTTTCCATAAATTTTATCCTCCCCATATTGGCAATATACCCATACCTATAAGCCAGCCTATAATAATTACAGGCAATGCATAAAGTACAATCAACATGCCAAATGTTTTTTCAGGTTTAGCATCAACAATCCCTGAAGCAATATAAATGGAGCCAGAAGCAGGTGGCATTTGAGCCGATGTAGAAGCAAACGTCATCACTACTACTGCCGAAATTAATGGCGAAAATCCACTTGAAATTAAAATTTGATAGGAAACCAATCCTACTGCCGTAAGTGTTCCAGTAGATGTTAAAGGGCCAGCAATAATTGTAATACCTATACCTATAAGTAATAACGTTAACCAAGCTGGTGCATTCGCCGACTCTATAAGAAATACGATATTATTTGATAAACCTAATTTAGTTAAAACTTCACTAGCTGCAACAGCAAAGAATATTAAAGCACCAATTGTAGTAAATCTCGGTATTGAAGCTTGAACAAACTTCATAAACTCCGGTACTGTTTTTGGTAAATTTTTTCTCCCTAATATAAATGCGATAGTAATCATTAAAGTTGGTATCCATACAACGATATCTATACTATCTAATGATTTTTCTCCTATTGATGGTATACTTGTTAATTTTTCCCCTAATGGTCCGATTGTTATAGCTAATGGAATAATGGCTCCGATATATAATAATCCTGAAGTCCATCCTCTTTTAAACGAACTGCTTAATGGCTCTAATTCTTCAATAGAGAATGCCTTTATACCCTGTTTCTTTACAAAGAACCAAATCATTATTAGTCTGTGCGCAAGTTGATATAATGATGCGACAAACAATGCAATATAAAATTCGCCAACGCCAACCGCTGCAGCAACTGGAGCAAATCCAAGTATGATAAACATTGAAGTTGTTGGCGGAAATACGGAAGCCATACCACCATTCCCAACCATTACTGATGCGGCAATTTCTTTCTTCCATTTATTCTTCAACATCCAAGGTCCTGTTATGGATCCTGTAGCAGCTGTATTACCGGAGTCACCACCTGATAATGTGCCTAACGCAACTGAGCCCATAGCGTCCATATAAGCTGGTGCTCCTGGAATCTTCCCTACCATAGAATTTAAAATTGCTAATAGTTTCTCAACAATTCCTAATTTATCAATAATATAGGCCATGAATACAAAAGCTAGTGCAGCATAAAGCACTGAAAATGTTGACGCAAATGAAAAACCATTTGCAAGTAATCCTAAAGCTTCTTTGCCACCTAAAAGACTTGACGCGATAAACCCAATCAATGACGCTTCTCCTAAATTTCTTTTTAAGAAAACGCTCCAAATAATTAAAATAGATACAAATATTAATAAAGCCAATATCCCCATGTACATGCCTCCTATTTATTTTTGATTGTAAGCCTTTATTACGGTAGACCAATCATCAACTTCATCTCGTAATTTACTTTCTAAATTTGCTTGAGTTATATTTTTCAATTTTTGGATTGTAGCTTTAGTCATTACCGGTTCGATATAATGAGATTCTAAAAATTCACTTACATTTTTCATTTCTTTCTCTCGACGTTGTGAATGTTTTACGTTACTTTTTATATATCTATTTATGATTTCTCCAAAATCATCTTTATCCATCGTACCGGTGATAGATTCATATATTTCCTCTGAAATATTAAGTTGATCGGCAGATGCCATAACCTCAAACAATAACGTAGACAATCCTTTTGTAAAGATACTCCTCACAAATTTGAAATTAGTAGCATCGCCAACTTTGTCATTTAATTTAGTAATATTCATCCCAATTTGATGACCTAACTCTATAAACTTATTTGTTTGTGCTCCAGATGCTAATATGGGCACTTCATTTTGATATACTTTTAATGCACCAAGAATTGCAGCATCTATAATTGTCATACCTTTGTGGGACATCATTTCATTAACCTTATTTTTCTCTTCAGAACTAGCCGTTGTTAAATCTACTAGTATTGTTTCACTAGCAACAACGTCACTTATTTCTGACCAAGCTTCTACAGTTTTCGTCGCAGGAACAGCAACAAATAATATAGATAATGTTTGTTCTGCTACAATTTCTGCCTTTTCAACATAATTAATCTCTGTGACTTCAGATAATTTTTCTGAATCTGAGCCTATCAGTAATGGGTCGTAAGCATATATTCGATTTACATCATATTTACTAAAACCTTTAGATAATTCTTTTCCAACTTCTCCAAATCCTATAAATCCTATATCCATTTAATCACCCCTATTGACTTTCAATATTTTCTCTTAACCAGGACGGCTCAATTGTACTTTTGTCATACTCCTGATCCGAGCTAAATGATATTATTGTCTCTAACCTTTTTTCTTCATATATTAATTTTTCTTCTGCTTTTACTATAAACTCTTCTGCTTTTAAATAAGGAATGATTGCAATGCCATCCTCATCTGCAACTACAAAATCATATGGATTTACTATTACCCCTCCACATTGAATTGGTATATCAAATGCACCTGGTCCATTTTTTCTTGGACCTTTAGGTATAAATCCATTTGCGTAGATTTGTATATCCATGCTCTCTAAATCTTTTTTATCTCTAATTAAACCATCAATAATTATTCCTTTTATACCAAGTTTTTCTGCTGCTGCTGCCATCAAATTTCCCATATAAGCTGAAGTTGTAGAATCTTTCCCTTCAACAATTAATATTTCTCCTGGTTTTGCCTCATATATTCCATAATGTAAAAAAAGATTATCCCCTGGATAAAGCGATACCGTTCTTACTTGACCGACAAGCGTTTCTTGAAAATTAACTGGCTTTAATCTATGATTCATAACATTTTCAAATTTCATGCTATCGGCAATTAACGTTGAACTTAACTTCTCTAAACGCTTTAAAATTTCATCATTATTACTATTCATTGAGCCACCATCCCATTAGTAAAATTTATTACATTTCAATTTACTTTTGTAATATTATTTACAAAGTTACCATTTACCAGAATAAATGTAAACCCTTACATTTAATGTCACATAAAAAAACAAACCATTATATTTTTAAAATGGCTTGTTTTCTTAGTTATTTGTATGATATTTAATTTGTTGTAATATTTCATTTATATCATCTAAGCGATTTGAATTCTTCTTAGTTTCTTTAACAGCTAAAGCGTTAATCAAGTAATCAATAACTACAAGTGACAATATTGGTGAATTATGAAAAGCTAAACTGTTAGAATCACAAGGTAAAATTACATCTGCATAATCAACCAATGGAGAGGAGAATGTATCTGTTATTATAATGATTTTAACCCCTTTATTTTTAGCAATTTTCACGAAATCATTAATGCGCTTAGCATATCTAGGGTAACTAATCGCTACTAACACATCTTTAGAATTCATTGACACAACTTCATCTACCCAATCTGAAGTATCTGCTACTATAAGGTTACAGTTACCTTTTATTCTATTTATATTTTGTGAAAAATAATGACCTGCAGGCAATCCACTTCTCACGCATGTACAACAAATATTGTTAGCATTTTCAATTAAATTTATTGCTTTATCCAAAGTTTGTTCATCAACTTGATTTGAAAATTGTTGTAACTGTGTAGTATGAAAATCAACCGTTTCTGTCCACAAATTATCTTTCTCTATATTTTGTAAATTAGAAGCTAGCCTGGACTGAGGCGCCTTACCATCTTTTAAAAATTTTTGAATATCTCGTTGCAACTCTGTATATCCGGAGTAACCTAATTTACTTGCAAGACGCATAATCGTTGTAGTACTGGTACCAACCTTTTCAGATAATTCGTTTATAGTATCAAACATGATATCTGTGGGTGCTTTAGTTATAAAATTGGCTACTTTTCTTTCTGATTGAGATAAATTTTTTATATTTTCTTTAATTTTCATAAAAATGTTATCTTTTGACATATACTCAATCTCCTCGTAATGAATAATTAAATTCGAATTTGTTATATGAGAAAATTATAGATGAATTTCATATCTACCATAATTAACGAATGTATAATAGTTAAATTTATAATAACATATAGAAATTTACACAACATGTTGTTTTAATATGTAATATCATATTTATTACGGAGTAATTGTATTTGTTCATATACTATAGTAACCTATCAGCTATTTAACTTTACTAAATATAAATAACAAAAAAGGGCGAGACAACGAACCCTCATTTAAATCAGGTCCTTATCCCATCCCTCAGTGTTATTATTTTATGCTTAATTTTGCTCTAACCTTTTAATTTTTTTACAAGTGAAGATTTTAATCCCACTAGTCCAATTTTATCAACTTTCGCGTCGATGTCATGACCGTCGTCAGGTTCAACTATTTTTATACTTTTTACTTTCGTACCTTGTTTGATTACAAATGATGTACCTTTTACTTTTAAATCTTTAATAACTGTAACAGCATCTCCATCAACTAATTCCTGTCCATTAACATCTCTTGTAATTTGAGCTTCTTTATTCTCATTATTTTCAACTTCAGACCATTCGTGACCACACATAGGACAGACAAATAAATTTCCATCTTCGTATGTATAACTTGAATCACATTCTGGACAATTAGGTAAAGTATATTCCATGCTTTGACCTCCATTAAATTATTGTCTTGCTTTTAATCTACCATATTATAAAATATATACTCTTTTTTCTCTACATTTTTGTTAAAATCGTCATTTATTTTTAACCTTATTTCCTCTAAATTATCCTACCAAAAGCCTATATAGTATATTTTTTTGATAATATTAATACTTTCATCTTCTTATCTTTTTCGATAAATATAAATAAATATGTTTATTTATATTAATAAGTGGAAAAGTAATTGTGTCACAAATCTTAAAGGAGGTTTTTATAATGAGTAAATTTGACGAGTTTAAAGACAAAGCAAAAGATAAGGTTGACGAAGTAAAGAACGATAAAGATAAGCAAAAAGAAGTGAAAGATCAAGCTTCAGATAAAGCAAAAGACTTAAAAGATAAATTCTAATTTTATAAACTAAAAAATGAGCTGGGACATTAACTATTATGTCCCAGCTCATTTTGGTATTAAGCGACGATTAGTACAATAAAAACTAATACTACTAAAAAATCATCGCTCATTATTTAAAATTAGTTACGCTTATGCAACCGTATGGTATCTATTTTTAAATTCTAATAAATTTAAAATGTTAACCTAAATCAAGTTTTGTTTCTACTTCTTCTTTTATACTGTTAAAATCATATTCACTTTGGTCTAGGGATCTGCCTGTTTCTGCAACGCTTTTTATACTTTGTATTTGAAACTGCCAACCTGAAAAATCTAAAATGATATGCGGAAAGTCAAACGGTAAAAATTCATCTAATATAAGTACTGTTTCGCTCCCACTATCATACAAATCAAATCTTACTGCACCGGTACTCCATGTGTAACCAATAGCTATATTATCTTCGAAAGCAGTAATTTCCATTTCTACGTCGTCTTGTTCATCCATATGAAATGTCACCTTACCACCAACTATACGTTCCTCAAATGATAATTGAGGAAACCATTTCTGAACACCCTCAGTCGTACTTAATAAATTAAAAACAGTTTCACTATCTTTCTCAATATTTATTTTCAGTGTTTGATAAGCACCTTGGTCATCCTTTGCATATACAGCTTCCATTTCAAACTAACCTCCTCACACAAATCAAAAAAATAAATGTATTATTAAATTTTGTCGTAAGACAACAATAATCTTTTATTAAAACAATACCTTTGTATTAATCTGGCCTTAGAATTGATGTCTTTGCATAAATTTTTTAATAAATTCCCATTAGAACTAGGATTATTTCACTTTAGCCATCTACTATTTAAATGACTACTCAACTTGATTACCTACTTCTCTCTCTGATTGTTCACTTCCAATTTACGCGCTTTTCTTGTATATCTCAAATAAATTAATGCAAGTAAGATAAACCATATTGGTGATAATACGATACCCATTCTCGTATCGGGAACAAGGAATAAAATGATCAATACAAAAACAAAGAATAATTGAACCATTCTTGCCATGTTTATGCCACCTGGTAATTTAAAGGCACTTTTTTTATGATTTTCTGGATGTGATTTAACATATTTCGCATAAGAATGCATGATAAACATCCACACAATAACTAACAATATAGTTGATATTGCTGTTACATAAAAGAATACTTGAGTTGCGTTAGGTATTAAGTAATTAAGTAATACTGTTATAGACAATAATGCACAAGTCACTAAAATTGCTATGTACGGTACACCTTTTCTATTTGTTTTCATCAATAAATGATGTGTTTGCTTTTTCTCTGATAAGCCGAATAGTATTCTACTGTTGGCAAAGATACCACTATTACAAGCAGAAGATGCTGCTGTTAATACTACAAAATTGATAAGTCCTGCCGCAAATGGCACGCCAATTAATGCAAACAAGCTAACAAAGGGACTATTATTTGGATCAATATCTTGCCATGGAATAATAGACATCATTACCGCTAATGCTCCCACATAAAATAATAAAATTCTTATAGGTACACTATTAATTGCTTTCGGTATCGTTCTTTCTGGATTCTTAGTTTCACCTGCTGTAATACCTAAAATTTCAATACCAGTAAAAGAAAACACCACCATTTGGAACGACATAAAAAAGCCAGATGCTCCATGTGGAAAGAATGAGCCGTTATTAAAAATATTAGCTACACTCGTATGACCAAAAGGCGTCTGTATCGCAAATACTATCATTACAATACCTACAATGATCAATGCAATTATTGTAACTACTTTTATAATTGCGAACCAAAATTCTAATTCGCCAAACATTTTTGTACTTGTTAAATTAAAGGCCATTAATATCAAAATACATGATAAGGATGTAATCCAGTTAGGTAAATCTGGTATCCAAAATTCTACATATTTCGCAACTGCTGTAATTTCAGCCATACCAGATGTAATCCAAGTTAACCAATAAGTCCAACCAGTCACAAACCCTGCAAAAGGCCCTATTTGATGGTGTGCAATGTCTGCAAATGTTTTGTACTCTGTATTATGTAATAGCATTTCTCCCATTGCACGCATAAACATAAACAATACGAAACCTACAATAATATAAGTGAGTAAAATGGATGGCCCCGTTAAACTAATGGATTGTCCTGCACCTAAGAATAAGCCTGTTCCAATAGCTCCACCAATCGCAATAAGTTGAATATGTCTATTGCTTAACTCTCTGTTTAAAGTATTCGTCATAAAACTAGCCCCACCTCAATTGTTTTTAAGCACACTTAATATATGCTCAGTTTATTTCCCCTTTTTTTTTACCATAAATAAACTAATTCAATTATTACATGCATATATCTCACAATGCTTGGTTGTATAATATTCTTTTTTTCTGAAAATTACAACTATTGATATAAAATTATTTAAATATCATTGAGTTTTTACAACTTTTTATTTTTCAACACATTAATTGATTAAAATACAAGTATTTAAATTGTCTGAGAATTAAATTTCATTTTTAGATAAAGCTTTTATAGCTATTATTTCACTTTTCATTAAAAAGTATTCAAATAATTCAAATAATGTTTGTAATAGATGTACTAGTTCTATACACTGAATTAAACACTTCATTAAAAATATATTTATGAGTGGATAGAAAGTTTGGTGTAAATGGAAAAAGATAAAAAGAAATTGTTACGTAAGATGGTAAAACCGTTTGAGAAAACAAGCTACACAAAGAGTACAATTCAAATAATCAATACAATAATCCCTCTCCTTGCATTATTAGTAGCAAGTGGATTTTTATATCAAGTACATTGGTCATTAGCAATTATTAGTAGTATTTGTGCTTCCATATTTTTAATTAGAACATTCATTATTTTTCATGACGCATGTCATGGTTCATATCTAAAAAAACAGAAGCATAATGATTTATTAGGTAATGTGACAGGTTTCTTGACCTTCTTTCCTTATCGAAAATGGCGTAGAGAACATTTAATGCACCATGCAGGTAGTGGGAATTTGGAGAAACGTGGCATTGGAGATATTTGGGTCATGACAGTTGAAGAATATCAAGCGTCGTCTCCTTTTAAACGTTTAACTTATAGATGCTATCGCAATCCATTTGTAATGTTTGTTTTAGGACCATTTTTCTTAGTATTTGTATCTAATCGCTTTAACGTAAAAGGTGCTAAAATAAAAGAACGTACAAATACATGGCTCAATAATATTTTATTATTAGTTATTTACGGTTCCCTTATTTATCTATTAGGTGCCAGTCAATTTTTTGCTATATTCGCGCCTATGGTCTTTATTTCTGGAATGATAGGTATTTGGCTTTTTTATATTCAACATACTTTTGAAGATTCCTATTTTGAAGAGTCATCCGAATGGGATTACGTTAAAGCAGCTATTGATGGTAGTTCATACTATAAATTACCAAAATTCATTCAATGGGTAACTGGTAATATTGGATATCACCATGTACATCATTTAAATCCTAGAATTCCAAATTATGCTTTAGAAGCTACGCATGACAATGTTACACCATTACATCATGCAACCTCGATTACAATTACTGAAAGTTTTGCTTCATTAAAATTCAAATTATACGATGAAAGTCATAAACGTTTTATCACATTTAAAGAATTTGCATTACGACAAAAAAAGCCTTCCTAAATGCAACATTACTTATACTGAAATAAAATATAATTACATTAATACACTACTTAGTTCTCAAATTCCATGAGGATTAAGTAGTTTTTTTACGTCCAAAACACTTTGCACGTTATTTTAAAAAAATAAATTAATTATGTTTTAAAAAATTAGAAAATCTAATCTTATTTTTATCATTTAACAAATAATTCAAAATAAATAATTATTACATTGCGCAAACATAAGAAATAAATTATAATACTTATCTATGTCACAATATAATATAAATTTTAAAAAGAGGAGAATGTTATGTTTATAAAGAAACATGAAAAATTTGGTATTCGCAAATATAAATTGGGGGCTGCATCAGTACTTTTAGGTACTTGTCTAGCTATTGGTTTAAGTGCTTCTGGGGAGACAAAGGCATCAGAGACAACGAATGAAGAAACAAAAATCGATTCAAAACATATAGATTCAAATAATCAAAATAGTGTAGCAGAAAGTGAAAGCAATACATCAAATGAGGTTGCTACTAACAGTGAAATAACTGCACCTAATGATACATCATTAAATGTAAATGATGTTCAAAAGACGGAATCCATTAACAACGATAAAAAAATAGAAGTAGCTAAAACGTTAGAAATTGAAGATAATACTAAACTTGAAGCACCATCCCAAGAAGATATCAGCGATAGAAACGAAAATGCTAAATCAGATACGATTAGCGACAATAAAGCCACTAATTTTGATGAACAAGCATCATCTAATTCTGTACCAACTTCTAGCGAACCAACTTCACAAAATGAAACTACGCCATCTGCCACTACATCTGAACAAAACACATCACAGAAAAATGAAGTAAGTGAACCTAATAAAGAGGAAAAACAAATATCATCACTTGAGAACATTACTTCACCAAAACGCACAATCTCTACATATAATGCTGCGAACCCAAACCTTGAAGTAGCTAATAATGAAAATGTAGGCGGTAAAGATGTAAGTGATAAAATCACTATAGTTAATAGCAATATTGAATCGAATGATACAATTAGGCCACACAATGGTGAAAGATCAACTTTAAAATACGAATTAACATTCGACGAGGGTGTTAAAGAAGGCGATTACTTTGATATTTCACTTTCTAATAATGTTAATACACGTGGCGTATCTGCTATAAGTAAAGTGCCAGAAATTAAAAATGGTGAAACAATTATTGCAAATGGAAGTATTTTAGAAGACGGTAAAATTAGATATAGATTCACAGATTATGTAAATAATAGAGAGAACATAAAAACAAACTTATCTTTAAATTTATTTTATTGATCCTAAAACAGTTCCTCGTGATAGTAATCAATCAATTATTGCGACAATAAATGGGAAAGAAACTCAAAAAGATGTTTATGTAAAATATTTAAATGGCATAAATAATATTGGTTTAAGTGTTAATGGTAGTATTGTTTCATTAAACAAACAAAATAATACTTTTACACACCTTGCATACATTAATCCAAATAATTTTAAAATTCCTGCTGCTACCGTCTACGGTCAAATTATTAACGGAAACAAACCAGATGGTAACCTACCATCTGTAAAAGTCTTTAAAGTAATGAAGCCAAATGAATTAAATCAAAGTGTATATGCTGACACGTCAGATACTTCAATGTTTCAAGATGTTACTAACGACATTAATTTAAATGTTACTAATGGTAATTATCAAATAGACTTTGATAATTTAGATAGTGTCTATGTAGTAAAATTTGATAGCACTTATGACGGCGATGCACAATCATTAACATTTAGAACAACACTTTCAGGATTTTCACCATATTATAAAGATTATTACTCACAAGCAAGCTGGGATAATGGAGTATTATTCTATCAAAACAATGCTGATGGAGAAGGATCTGATCCGAAACCTAAACCTGAGCCAACTCCGGAACCTGAACCAACTCCGGAACCTGAACCAACTCCGGATCCTGAACCAACGCCGGAACCTGAACCAACTCCGGATCCTGAACCAACGCCGGAACCTGAACCAACACCTGATCCTGAACCAACTCCGGATCCTGAACCAACTCCGGATCCTGAGCCAACTCCGGACCCTGAACCAACGCCGGATCCTGAGCCAACGCCGGATCCTGAACCAACTCCGGATCCTGAACCAACTCCGGATCCTGAGCCAACTCCGGACCCTGAACCAACGCCGGATCCTGA
>ERZ1023420.71-NODE-71-length-51580-cov-14.077710_pt1 | contig 51580 bp, 45 predicted proteins | sample MGYA00380512_ERZ1023420 | MGnify/ENA primary metagenome ERZ1023420 (study PRJEB33173, sample SAMEA4830390) | metagenome | study: EMG produced TPA metagenomics assembly of the PRJEB25223 data set... | reverse complement strand
CCCCAGCTTGCTTAGCTTGTAGAATTTCTTTAGGAAATTCTCTTTGCTGGGGCCCGGCCTACCAGGCAAGGATGACTAGGTTTGAAAAAAGCTTGATTCAAGTACATTTTCAAATCAGTCAGCTACTAACAAAATGATAAAAATAGGCTGAGACATTTTATTTTGTCCCAGCCTCACACGCATAATAATTTTAAATAATTTCTTTATTCTTCAAATATTCAATAATAGTACTTACTGATTCTTCTACACTTTGATGTTCTGTATTAATCGTAATTTCTGGTTGATGTGGTGCTTCATACGGCGCACTTATACCAGTAAATTCTTTTATTTCACCAGAGCGCGCTTTTTTATAAAGACCTTTAGGATCACGTTGTTCACATGCTTCCACGCTACACTCTGTGTAAACTTCAATGAATTCTCCATCTTCTAAAATTTCACGAACTTCATCACGATCTGCTCTGTAAGGCGAAATAAATGCTGTTATAGCAATTGTTCCCGCATCTACAAGTAATTTACTTACTTCACCAATGCGTCGAATATTTTCCTTACGATCTTCTGGACTAAAGCCTAAATTCTTATTTAAACCATGTCTTACATTATCGCCGTCTAATCGATAAGAATGTTTTTCTAATTGAAACAAAGCTTTTTCAAGTTCTACTGATACAGTTGATTTTCCAGATCCTGATAATCCTGTAAACCATATCACTACACTTTTATGACCATTTTGTTGTTGTCTATCTGACTTAGTAACTTCAGAATCATGCCATGTAATATTACTTGATTGACTCATGCTAAATCCCTCCGAATTAATTTTATTTTAACCCTTTGATTAAGACTTCAGCTACTTCAGGTCTAGAGAATTTTGTAGGTAATGATTCACCATTTCTTAGTTTTTCTCTTACTTTAGTACCACTTAAATGTACATGCTCTGATGCGTCGTGTGGGCATGTTTTAGCAGTAGCCATGTTGCCACATTTTTCACAATAAAATGCATGTTCAAATTTCAATATTTGAATATCTAGTTCATCTTCAAATTGAGAAATTAATTCTTGTGCTTCATATGTGCCATAATAATCGCCCACTCCTGCATGGTCACGTCCAACAATGAAATGTGTACAACCATAGTTTTTACGTACTGTAGCATGTAGAATTGCTTCACGTGGACCAGCATAACGCATTGCCGCAGGATAAATGACTAAGCGCGCTCTATCTTTAGGGAAGTAGTTCTTTAAGATAGCTTGATAACTTTCCATACGAACGTCCGCTGGAATATCATCTGATTTCGTTTCTCCTACTAACGGATTAAGTACAAGACCATCTACAATTTCTAATGCAGATTTTTGTATATATTCATGCGCACGATGTACAGGATTTCTTGTTTGGAATCCAACGACAGTCTTCCATCCTAAATCATGGAATAATTGACGTGTTTCTGCTGGGTCTAAATGGAAATCAGAGAACTCATCATGTTTAGATCGATTAATTAATTGGATTGGTCCAGCAAGGTAAACATTCCCTTTGTCATAAACCTTTTTAACACCTGGATGTGCCTCGTCAGTCGTACCATACACATTTTGAGCTTCTTTTTTCTTATCATATGTGTACTTTTCTTCTAATTTCAATGTGCCATATAATTCGCCATCTTCACCGTATAATGCAATGTCATCACCGATTTCTAATTTATCCGCTTCTTCTTCAGTAACTGGTAGTGTAATCGGAATGCTCCACACTAATCCATTTTCAAGATGTGTATCTTCAACAACTTTAGTGTAGTCAGCCTCACCCATAAATCCTGTTAACGGACTAAAACCACCAATACCGATTAATTCTAAGTCAGAAATTGACCAAGGATTTAAAGTAATCACTTTATATGATTGTGCTGCTTCTAAAAGATGATCTCTTTCTTCACCTTCTACTACGCGGTTAATTAATGTACCACCATGTGGTTTAATCGTATAATTAATAATCTGTTCATGTGTTGTCATTTTTGATAACTCCTTTTCCAATTAATTAGATTAGTTTACTCGGTTTTATTTTCAAGAAAAAGACAATTTTTTGTTGCGAATCACAGTGATAATAACAAGTATCACAATCGCACAAATAATTGCGAATCTTACAATATTTGAAATTGTGTCATCGTGTACGAAATAAGTCATTAATGCATTGCTATTTGTGAAGATGATTAAGCCACCAACACAAATGGCTAAAATATTAATTGGTAATATTTTTGTTAAATATGCAGAGATAGGTGCTGCAATCATACCGCCGACACTTAACGCAATAACAAACCACCAATTAATCTGAGTAATACCTAAGAAGATGATGAAACTCAATGACGTTGATAACGTTACAAAAAACTCACTCGCCGATACAGTACCAATTGCATATCGTGGTTGAATCTTATGACTAGCTAATAACAAAGGTGTATTTACTGGTCCCCAGCCACCTCCACCAATCGCATCTAAGAATCCGGCGATAGCACCTTGAGGCACAAGTTTGAAACCACTCAACTTACCAACATGTGTATGAATTTCTCTATTTCTTTTAAATAAAAATTGATACAAAATATATATACCCATTGAAAGTAAGAACAATGCGATATATGGCTTAATATAATCCCCATGTATTTGTGTAAGTAGACCTGCACCAATAAATCCACTTATAGCACCTGGAATAGCTAACTTTAACATGGTGGGCTTATGCACATTCTCAAATTTCCAATGTGATGTTCCTGATGCAGCAGTTGTAGCTATTTCTGAAAAATGTACAGTTGCCGATACAATGGCCGGTGCAATCCCATAAGTTAATAATATTGATGATGATGAGGCACCGAATCCCATGCCAAGTGAACCATCAACAAGTTGGGCTAAAAAACCAGCTAATGCAAATATAAATAATTTTCTCATATATCACATGCCCCCTGACATTAAACTTGTGATTGAAGCCATCGCTTGAATTCTTTTTGTTTCTCCTCATCCAAATAGTCCTCAGATAATACATGTTGTAATAACACTTGCTTTCTAGATGGCTCTATCGGTGATGCTTTAATAAGTTGTCTACTTTCATATAAAAAATCGATATAACTTTCATAACGTTCATCGTAAGTGTCTTGCAATGTCGATATAATTTGTCGACCTAGTTTAGGACTTGCACCATCTGTAGATACACTAATAGTCAATTTGCCACGTCTAAGCATACTAGGAAACGTCACATTCCCCTTAGAAGCATCTGCAGCGTGATTTAACAATGTACCTTCTGGCAAACTATCTTTAACATGTTGATTTACCTCTGGTTGATTTGTCGCAATAATAACTAGAAATGCGCGACTAATATCTTGTGGTTCAAACATTTTTTCAGCCCAAGTCAATCGCTGTTGCTGAAATAAAGTATGTAATTCTTTGGTGATTGAAGGACTAACAATATGAACATGAGAACAGTATTCAACTAATGACATTGCTCGTCGAGTTGCTACCTTCCCACCACCAACTATGACAATCTTTTTATTTTGTAAATCAATCATAAGTGGCATATTGCTCATATTGTATCCTCCTTTTATGATTATTCTTTTTTATTATTAATAATTAAGGTAAGGTTATTTCTAAATCCGTAGTTTGTTCTTTAAACCAACTAATTTTTTGTCGCATTTGGACAACATCGCCAATAATAATCATAGCAGGATTTTTTATTTCTGACGCTTTTTCAACGATGTTACCTAACGTACCATCAATTGTTTTTTGAGAAGTCGTCGTTCCTAAATGAACAAGTGCGACAGGCGTGTCAATTGATTTACCATGTTCAATAAGTAGGTCACAAATTTCTGGTAATCGTTTAACACCCATATAAACACAAAGTGTTTCTGGACCATGCGCTAAATGTGCCCAATAATCATCTTTAGACATACCAGGTTTATTAACTGCTGTCACAAAAGCAACTGACGAACTATAATCTCTGTGCGTGACAGGAATGCCTGCATAAGCTGGTGCAGCAATGCCCGAAGTGATACCAGGCACAATTTCAAATGCAATCTGATGTTGTGCCAATATTTCTGCCTCTTCACCACCTCGGCCAAAGACAAACGGGTCACCACCTTTTAAACGAGTAATAACATGTCCTTTTTTTGCTAAATTAACCAACATCCGATTCGTTTCTTCTTGCGGTAATGAATGTCTATTCGGGTCTTTACCACAATAAAAGAACTTTGTCCCTGGTTTAGCTAAATCTAAAATGTCTTTATTGACTAGGCGATCATATAAAATCACATCTGACATTTGAATGGCTTTCATACCTTTGATAGTTAATAAATCAGGATCACCAGGTCCTGCTCCTACTAAATACACTTTCCCCATATTGTCACCCCGTTTAAAATAACTTATTTCAAACTTTAACTATGGAAGTCTTGTCCTCCATGAACTTTAGCAACAACGCCCGAACGTATGACAAAGTCACCAAAATGCTCACCTTCAAGACGTTCTTTACCATAATCCATAAGAATTGGACGTAGACTTTCAAGAATTTCTTGTTCTCCAATATTCTCTTTGTACAATTTATTTAAACGTTCACCTTTGAAGCCACCGCCTAAATACATATTATATTTGCCAGGTGCTTTACCTATAAATGCAATTTCTGCAAGTGCTGGTCTAGCGCAACCATTTGGGCATCCAGTCATACGGATTGTGATTTCTTCATCATCCACACCCGCTTCATCTAATAAGTCTTCAATCTTAGAGATTAATGATGGTAAATAACGTTCTGACTCAGCCATCGCTAATCCACATGTTGGGAACGCGACACATGCCATTGAATTACGTCTTAATCCCGTATAATTTTTACCATCTGTTAAACCATACTGATCGATAAGACTTTGAATTTCTTCTTTTTTCTCTGGAGTTACATTTGCAATAATTAAATTTTGGTTAGGAGATAATCTGAAGTCACCCGTATGTGTTTCTGCAATTTTTCGTAATGCCGTTTTCAATTGATAATCTTCTGTATCTTTAACACGTCCATTTTGAATGAATAAAGTATAATTCCAAACACCTTCGTCGCCCTCAATCCAACCTAGACGATCGCCATTATGTTCGAATTCAAAATCACGTGGTTCTTCAATTTCCCATCCTAAACGTGTATTTAGTTTTTCTACAACTTTATCCACACCTAAGCGGTCAACTGTATATTTGAATCGTGCGTTCTTGCGGTTCTCACGATTACCATAATCACGTTGAATTGTTAAGATTTTCTCACAAACATCAACGACTTGTTCTTTAGGAACGAAACCAGCTAAACGACCAACTTGTGGGTACGTATCTGTATTTCCGTGCGTCATACCCATACCGCCACCAACTGTGACATTAAATCCGACAAGTGTTTCATCTTCAACGATACCGATAAGTCCGATGTCTTGTGAATAGACATCAATATCATTAGATGGTGGTAAGGCGATACCAATTTTAAACTTACGTGGTAAATATTTCTTACCGTACATTGGTTCAATTTCTTCTGAAGAATCTAATACTTTCTCTCCATCTAACCAAATTTCATGATAGGCATTTGTCTTAGGTAATAGATGGTCACTGATTTTAGTTGCATAATCATTAATCTCTTTATGAATATGAGATTGATATGGATTAGGATTACACATTGTATTACGATTCACGTCCCCACATGCCGCAATCGTATCGAGTACAGACTCATTAATTTTCTTCATAGATGTTTTTAAATTTCTTTTTAAAATGCCGTGAAATTGGAAAGTCTGACGTGTTGTTAATTTCAACGTTTGGTTGGCATAATTATTAGAAATGTCATCCATGGCAATCCATTGTTCAGGTGTAGCTGTTCCTCCTGGTAGACGCACGCGAATCATAAAGCTGTAAGCTGGTTCTAATTTCTGCTTGCGACGTTCGTCACGTAAATCTCTATCATCTTGTTGGTAGCTACCATGGAATTTCAATAATTTAGTGTCATCATCTGAAATAGCACCAGTAAGTGGGTCTGCTAAGCCTTGCTCAATTGTCCCACGTAAATAATTACTTTCGTCTTTTAAATACTCTAAAGCATCTAGCTTCTTATCAAGTTCTTCTGACATTTGCTTATTTGTCTTAGCCATTAAGTACCACCCTTTCTATTAGTACACATCGCGTTGGTAACGTTTATCTTTCTTCATTTGTTTAAGGTAGGCTTCAGCATCTTCTTCAGATAAGTTTTGTTCTTTCATTAAAACATTGCGGATAGCTTGATGTACATCTTTCGCCATATGTTTTTCATCACCACAAATGTAAAGTGAAGCACCTTTTTGAAGCCATTCATTAAATTCTTTACTGCGTTCAGCAATACGATGTTGGACGTATACTTTTTCACCAGTGTCTCTTGAGAATGCAACATCCATTTTTCCTAGCACGCCGTCTTTCAACCATTCTTGCCATTCTGTTTGATATAGGAAGTCTGTTGTAAAGTGTTGATCACCAAAGAATAACCAAGTATTACCTTTAAATCCATGCTCTTCTCTTTCCTGCATGTATGCTCTAAATGGTGCAACACCTGTTCCAGGTCCAATCATGATAACTGGTGTGTCACCCTCTTTAGGGAATTTGAAGTTTGGATTGCGTTTCAAGTAAATTGGAACAGTGTCACCTGGTTGAATACGTTCAGCAAATTGAACTGAACATACACCTGAACGGTCACGTCCATGTGAGTTGTATCTAACTGCCCCAACTGTAATATGCACTTCATCTGGTAGCGCTTGATAACTACTAGATATTGAATATTCTCTAGGTGGTAATTTTCTTAATAATTGATATAAATTTTCTGGTTGAAGTTCTGTTGTCGCAAAGTCATTTAATAAGTCGATTAAGTCACGACCTTCAATGTAACTTTGAACCCATTCATTATCTTCAACCTTTTCATTAAGTTCTTCATTTTCAAAGAATGACGCCGCATTGATAAGAAGCGGTTTCGTTAACTTCGTAATTTCAAAATGAGTTGTTAAGGCTTCTTCTAATCCTAATGTGTCACCCTCATCTGAAATTTGAACTTGATCATTCGGATCCCAACCTAATGTGCTAATTAATAAATCAACTAAAGCTGGGTCATTTTGAGGTAGAACGACTAAACAGTCTCCAACTTCATAATCTTCACCGAAATTATCTAATAGAAATTCAATATGACGTGTTTCCTTATTTGAACCTTGTCCATTAAGGTTAATGTTTTCTAAGACTTCTGCTTGATATGGATTTGCTTTAGAGAATTTCTTTTCTTTCGCAGATTTAATTGATTCACTTACAATTTGTTCATTTTGAGTGCCTTCTGGTGCAGTATCTATCGCATTGATTACATTTGCCATCCACTTTTCAGCGTCTTCTTCATAATCAACGTCGCAATCCACACGATCATATATACGTTCAGCACCTAATTCATCTAGTTTTCTATCAAAATCACGACCTGTTTGACAGAAGTATTCATACGTTTGATCCCCTAATGCTAGAACTGAGAATCTCACACCTTCAAGTTTAGGTGCCTTACGACCATGAATGAACTCATGCAATTCAGCTGCATTATCAGGTGGATCCCCTTCACCTTGAGTAGAAGTGATAATGAATAAATCTTCAACATTTTTTAGGTTCTTAGGTTTAAATTCGTCCATTGCTTTCAATGTCACGTTATGACCTATATTTGATAAGCGTTCTTCAAATATTTCAGCTAACCCTTGTGCATTACCTGTTTCAGAACCATATAAGAGTGTAATTGCTCGTTTCTCCGGCGTGATGACAGGCTCGTTTTGTTGAAGCATTGCTTCTGTGCCTTCAGTTAGACCATTTGCATTTGTTGAACTTGAACCTGTTTGTGATGGTACAGTTCCATTTGACGTCAATTGTTGATTAGCAACTAAGTATCCACTTAACCATACCTTTTGTTCAGGTGTAAGTGTTTGTAAGAGTTCATTAATTTGTGCCGCTTGTCCTTCTGTAAAAGGACTATTTGTAACACTTAAATTCAATTGTATCCACCTCTTATTCCGTAAAATAACAATCATTTTATAAAAGCTTTATACTACTTTTATTATGTAAGAAATATGTCCGTCTGTACACTATTGTCGGACATATTTGTAGATTTTGTTTAAAACATATCAGAGTACTATGTTTTATGGTTAAAAATTTTTATCCAAACGCATTATGGTTTATCAGCAACATGTAAGCCACATTCTGTTTTATCGAAATTCGACCAACGCCCTGCTCTAGAATCATCTGAGTCAAATACAGGAGCGGTACATGGGATACAGCCAATACTAGGATAATGTTGATCATGCAATACATTATAAGGTAAATCATGTTTCTTAATATAGTCCCAAACTTCATCTTCTGTCCAATAAATTAAAGGACACACTTTTACTGATTTGAAACGTTCGTCTTTATTAATAAAGTTCGTATTTGCACGTGTTGGCGATTGGTCTCGACGTAAACCTGAAACCCAAGCAACAGCGCCACCTAACACTTCTTCTAAAGGTTTAATCTTTCTTATATAACAGCATTGATTAGGATTATTCTTCCACAATGCCGGATTATATTTGTCCGCTTGTTCCTCAATCGTTAAATCAGGCTTCTTCATTTCAATACGAAGTTTTGGAAAGCGTTCTTTCACTCTATCAATCAAGTCATGCGTTTCTTGGAAATGTAAATCCGTATCTAGAAAGACAATTTGTGCATCTGGCTTAATCTGGTAAATCAAATCAATTAAAACCATACTTTCCGCACCAAAACTACATGAATAAACAATGGAATCACCATATGTGCGATACGCCCATTCTAATATTTCATAAGCGCCTTTAGTTGCATCGTCAGTAGAAATAGAATCAATGAAAGGGTCACCTTCAAAATTCTCATACGTAATTGTCGGTACTGACATAAACTTATGGTCCCCCCCTAAAATTTCACAAATTTATTAATCTAATACCTATCAGAATTGTCAGAATAATATGTTACTACTTTATCGAGATTTTGCTATAAAGTCAAGGTTCTGAGGAGAATTATATAAAGAAGTAGGGAGTAGGACATTGATTCCATTTTGCATCCGTCACACTCCCTAAACGTTTCAACTTTTCCCTAGTAATGATTTTCTGGAATACACTGAATCAAAGCAATTTTATCGTTCTTTGTAGTTACTAAAATTTCAAAGCCATTATTTTTCACGGTATTATAAATATAACTTCCAGCATCATTATTTTTTTCATAATCACTGTATTTACTAATAAATGTTTGCTCATCAACATTTGAGGGTGACACGCCAATTCCTCTTACTACTTCAGTATTACCTTTCAATTCATAGACCACTGCTAAATCACCATAAATGGTATATAGATTATCCATGCCCACTTTGTGAAAAACACGATTGGATCTGCCATATCTTTTTTCCACTTCTGCTCTAGTCATGCCAGGTTTAATTCCCATGTAAGCATCCCTTGTATCCTTTTGCATAAATGACTTATGGAAATCCTCACTCATGACATCAATTTTAGGTGCTTGTGAATGAATCGCATCTTTGTCTTTTTCATCTTCACTTTGTTTCGCTTTTTGCTTTTCTGCTTTAATAGGATCATTAGACACTTTATCGTCATCCGTTGTTTCTTTATCTTTCTTCAAATGCGCTGTTGTAGTTGTAGTCTGCTCCGTTTGTTTCCCTTCTTTTAAAAAGAAATGATAATAAGCAAAACAGCAACTGACTATAATCCCAATAACAACTAAGACAACTAATATAAATAGCCAAATGCTTGGCTTACGCTCAGCTACCTCATATTGTGACTCAATCGAATCATCTTCAAATACGCGTAAATCATTGCCACATTTACTACAAAATCGTTGCTCTTTAGTTATTTTATTACCACATCTAGGACAAAAATTCTTGATATTACCTTCCTTCACTTCATGTTGCTAAATCTAAGTAGTTGTTGTGAATTTAGGACTCTTATTTGTTTTGACACCTACATTATATTTAATTTTAAATTAAGCACCAATTATTTTCTATAATCTTTTTATATAAATTTACCTAAAAAACAAAGCCGAAGAAAGCTTCACGCTTCTCGACTTTAATCTCGTTATCCTTCATCTTTATCTCTATCATCATATCGCATTTGTTGTCGGTAACCATAAGTACTTTCTTTGATTAGTTGATCATTTAATAATCCAGCACCAATCGCACCTGCAACAGTTGAAATAGAAGCAGCAAACCAAGGAATACTTAGATATAAATCAATTCCAGCCGGTCCTTTTAACCCTACCTGTTGCCCTAAGAAATTAGATGGTAGTAACACAAGTTCCGCAATTAAAAATAATGTGTAGAGAATAATGTAATAAATGATAATAGCTACAAAGAGCGTCATCACTGTAGTTAAGTTATATAACCATGTAATTCGTTTATTACGACTTTGTTTGACAGATTCCCACAAATCATGAGACATCATAATCCAAAGTAACATACCTAAGACTGCGATAATAGATATTCCAAATAGACGCCACATTGAGAATTCCATACTCATCTGCCACATAGTCGTAAATATTAAGCCAAATGCACCAGTGGTAAAAGCAATTGCCACAATATTACTAAGGCTTGCCATCATATTAAGTGGATTATTTGCAAATGTCATACCACTCACAAGCCGAACCATTCCCATTGACCTAGTATTGGATAAATAGCGTAAATGATCATTATCTGTTTCATCTAAATGTACTTCAGTTTTATCAATTTTAGATAATGGAAATTGTTTGTTAACTGCATATGTTACATGATTATTGTCATCATAATCATTCTTTTCAGATTCAGAATGATGCACTTCATTGATTATCGCAACGATGACGTTCTTAAAACGTTTCTTAACTGGGCGCCAACCAAATGCAGGATAAGAAAAGACAGCAGCACCATTCTTCTTATTGATGTCCAGTGCTAACACACGTTCATCATGAAACATAGGTAAATCTGTAATTGCAACGACATAATCCCATTCTCGCTTATCATGATAATCTTGTATCTTTTTAAAAATTTTGCCAACGGATTCTGCGTAGCCTGTCAGAGGATCAACCACGAGATCCACTTCCCAGTCATGTTGGTTGTTATTCTGGTGAGATAAGATGTTCGGAATATCATCCATTAAACTCTCAGCTAATTTTTCTGTAACACCAGGAGCAACAACTAAACCGATTGTTTTAGCTTCATTCATGCGTCATCCTCCTCTCTATGATCTTGTTTTTTACCTTCATACTGTTCATCATCATTACTTTCTTTGTTTGATGAAGATTGTTCCACGTCATGTTGCGATACATCTTGTGATTGTTGTTCTTTTTTCTCTTTTTCCTCTTGTTGCGCTTCTTTATAACGATGATATTGGCGATAAGAATACGTAATACGTCGTATCTTCTCTTCATTTTCTACAGTTGAGCCCATTGCACCCGCTAATAAACCAAGCGATGATACAAACCATAATAATTTCAAATAATTTATAAATGTGAAATCAGGATTTGCACTCGTCCAACTATTAAATAAACCTACAGGTACAAATAATGAAATACTAATAGATAGTAATACATATAAAACTACGTAATTCATCAATGTAATGATGACTAAAGTAAGTAATGTCGTCGCGTTATATACATAGCGATAAACACGTTGAGACTTTGCTGTTTTTCCTTCAAATAACTGATGCGCGTATAATAACCATCCCGCCATACCTAATATAGAAATAATCATTAAGACAATAAATCTTAAGGTTGAATATTGAACACTTAACTCCCATGGCATAGAGAAGATAGAAACATATGTCCCTGTCGCAAATGCAACGGAAATAATCTTCTTAAAATTAAACAAATTCCTCCATGGCTCATTCGCTCGCGTTAAACCTAAAATAAGCTGCAACCATCCTAATATAAAGTAGCGATTAATATAACGTCTTTTCGAACTTTCATCTTCTCGAGGATCAACAGCTTTAGGTTTAATCAGTGGATGCACTTTGGGGCGCTCTTTCGTATTATTGTGATATAACTGTTCAACTAGTGCTGTCATACTCTTCACTAACTTACGCTCTAAATTAATCCAACCTAACGCAGGTAATGAAAGCATAGAAACTTGCTTTTCACTATTAAAGTCACTAATAACAACTTTATTACCTGAGATACTTGGTAAATCTGTAATACAGATAACGAAATCCCATTCATATTCTTTCTTCAATTCTGCTGCTTTATCTATACTCTCATGTACATCCTCAGCAGATCCTATTAATAAATCTACTTTACTCTCGAAATGCCATTCATCCACATCCTTAATTCGGTCATGTAAATGTTGTTGAACCTTTGGTATCGCATTATCGACGAGCTTATGTGCAACGCCTGGCGATGGCACTAATCCAATCGTAAAGGTCATGATTAACCTCCTTCCTCTTCTAATATTTGCTAAGTTTACTATTGATTATTTGTTTGAAAAAGTATTAATTAACAGGGTCAAAATTATGCAATGCTCATTTTATGATAATAACAATACTTTTTGCAATTAAGGGAGTTGAACAGAATTCGTTTTGAATTCGCTTTTCAACTCTCGCAAGGATAACTAGTACTAAGAAGAGGTTAATTTTAAACTTATTATCAGTTCAGTCAGCTAATGCGAATTTGTATTGTAGACTTATGAAATTGTTTTATAATCGGCTATTCACATTAACTCTAACTAGTCAAATTACAGTCTTGACTTCTAAAATTAAAAATACTAAATTAAATACATAGTATAAAAATATGCACTAGGGGTGTTTTCAAACTGAGATGGAGTCATACTCCAAACCCTTTGAACCTGAACTAGATGGTACTAGCGTAGGAAAGTGTGGACGAAATCGTAGATAACTTGATTAAGGTCTAGATATGTCATGCCTTATTTCATATAAACTCACATCTATCATTTACGTAACTTTTCTATAGTGAAGGTTGCGTATTTTTTACTTTAAAAAAGAGACAGAGGTGACCGCCAGGCAATTTTATCATAGTAGCAAAAATGTCATGTTGAAATAAGCATTGTCTGAGAGAAGCTTAGACTAGTAGTATTGTAGAAAATTCATTTTATTTATCCATATAATAGAAATTAACGTAAAGTCGGTGATGCTAACTTAGGGACGTCACCGACTTCTTTATTACAATTAAAAAGAGCGAGACATTCGTCTCACTCTTTAAACGACTCAACTATTAATATTTATATGGGTCATTATCTTTTTTATCTTTCAATTTGTCTGCTTCATCACGTACAAAATCGTTATCTTTATGCTCATTTCGATCTTTATCAAAATCATTTAAATCTTTATGTGTTTCATCTTGATATCTATCACTATGAGAACCAAATTGACTACGTTCTTCATTGTGATGATTATGATTGTGCTCTTTATTTTGATTAAAGTTATTGTCTTTACGGTCATCTGAAGACCAATCTACATCATTACGACGGTTAAAGTCTTCATCTGAACGATGTAAGTCATCCCGACGATTAGACTCTTGATAATCATTACGCTCTAAATTAGAACGGTCATGATTATTATTGTCATAACGATTGTTATCATTGTGATTTGAATGGTTATGACTACCATTATGAACATCATCATTAGAATAATGTTCTTTAATATCTCTTTTTTCTTTCGCTTTATCTTCTTCATCTAAGATGAATGCATTGTTTTTAGCGTTAACATCTTTATCATCATGATGATTTTCACGACGGTTGTTATTGTCATAATAGCCATTAGCGTAATTATCTTTTTTCTTACCTTTTCTTACAAGTAGCATAATACCAGCTACGATCCAAAGAATAAAACTAATCCAGTTAGACAATAATGCAATTAGACCTGCAATAATTAATAAGATACCTGCAATTTTAGGTTTTTTACTAATTAAAATACCGCCAATAATCGCTAAAATTAGTGAAATTACAGCACCCCAAGTTAAGAAGCTAATGAAACTACCTAAAGCATCAATACCTTGATTCAATTCTGAAGTAGATACTGAATTACCTTGCTTTTGAGATTCACTAATCATTTGATCTTTAAAGTTATTATTTCCCATTAAAGGTTTAAGAACTAAGAACATGATTGCAGCTATTGCTTGCAATACAACCCCTAGCCAAGTAAGGATATGTTCAACCGTGCGTTTAATCTTGTTATTTTGCGTGTGATGTAATGTATTATCGTTTGTTTGATTAGCCATTTTTACGCCTCCTTTTTTTGTTGTATACCCTACCGATGATTAGGTTACACTTAATTTTTAAAAAGTATGGCAAATTTTTAATACTCGATCTAGTGATATCGATTAACAATCATGTAATAAATACGCGATGTAATCCAATACATCAACGCATACATAACAACAACCGAAATAATAACACCGACATAACTTGTCACAAACACACCAACATGATTAACATTCAGAATACTTAACACGTTATATATTATTTTTGAAGCAAAGATAACATGAATCGTTGCGACAATAATTGGCAATGCAAATATCCATATAATTTGTTTATTAATGGTATCTTTAATTCTGTCATTATCTATACCAACTTGCTGCATAATTTGATAATTCTTACGGTCCTCATATCCTTCTGCAACATTTTTATAATACATCATTAGAAATGTGCCAATGAATAAAATGATAGACACTACCGTTCCAATAAAGATAAGTCCTCCATTAATTTCATATAATGTGCCCGCCACTTCTTTTTTATCATCAATACTCACTTTATAGCGTTGCATTAATGTATTTTTCAACTTATCAAAATCAGATGTATGCTTTGTCATGATATTAAAATGCATAAATGTATTTTGAACTTTCTGCGTGCCATGATGGTCGTTCTTATCAGCATTGACATAATAATTGTTTAATTGTTGGAATGTCTTATCATCTGGAGTAATAATAGTTAACGCTCCTGGAACTGGATACGAATAATTATGACCATTTAACTGTTTAATATTGAATTGGTCCCCCATCATTGTTGCAGTTCTTAATTTTTTAAAAGGTTGATTTAAACTTTCAAATCCTAATTCCCCATGTTTCAACTTAACCTTCTTCGTATTTAGCTCATTATAATCGTGCTGTGTCATAATCACGAGATAGGTACTATTAATCGTCATATTATAATCTTTATTATTACGATGTTTAAATAATCCTGGTTGTTTGTAATCCACCGCAATCAGTGAAACTGCATTCTTCTTAAAGAAATCAACTTTAGCATGATCTTTAATATCACGTTCCAAATGACGTACTTTCTCCTGAGTCTTCTTATTATTGTGAAGATTTCCATCCATTGAAACTCTATATTGATCCGACATAATAGAATCGACCTGATTCGATATCCCTCTATAAGTTGAAATCGTCATACCCACAGTAACAATTAGAAATGTACATAACATCGTGATGCTTGCAAGTCCAATCGCATTTGAATTCATCCTAGACTGCAATCCTGAAATGGTAAAAAAGTATTTGGGATTATAATACCATTTAGGGATTCGTTTTAACCAATCTAATAGTAAAACGCCTAACGATAAATATAAGCAATATGTCCCAATCATAACCAAGCCAATTGCACCGAACAAATCATATAACGAGCGTAATACCATTTGATTAGAGAGCGCAATGTGATAACTGCTAAATAACGTAACAACTCCAATAACTAGTAAAACGTATAATACAAATTTGGGTAACTTTCTTTCAGCTCTTTGACGTTGATGTATTAATTTAATAGGACTTTGGAATAATATTTTTAAATTGTTAATCAAGAAGAGAAATAACATTACCGCTGCTAAAATAATTAAAGTAATGCACATCGCTTTCACATCAAAAGGATAATCCAATAGCGACATGCCCGTTTGATGCATTAATTTATTCATAAGCATAAAAATTAATACGCCAAAGAGATAGCCACCAGTTATACTGATAACCGCGATTAAAACATATTGATATACCATCTCGATGAGCATAATCATTCGGAAATGTTTCTTCTCCATTCCAAGTATCATGTTCATCGCAAGTTCCTGTTGACGACGTTTCATCATGAAGCGATTGGCATATAAAATAAATATAAAACCCAAGACACTCATAAAGAAATTTCCCACACCAATAAATATAGGTAATAGCTGACTTCGTTTTTGGACGTAGTCATTCATATTTAAAGATAATAGAATAAATTCCGTTGCGAACATGATGCTCAGTGCTAATATAAAGGGCATGATCACATGTCGCTGCATCTTGAAGTTTTGAGCAATCATCTTCCAGAGCATATGTATGGTCATGTTAGTACCCACTTTCATTCAGAATAGCCAAACTATCAGCGATACGCTTTTGAAAATCTTGTTGCGATTCTTCCCCTCGGTAAATTTCATGATACAAACGTCCATCTTTAATAAATAATACTCGTTTAGCATAAGACGCATCGATAGTTGAATGAGTTACCATTAATATCGTTTGCGTATTATCATTAATTTCTCGAAATAGCGTCATGATTTGTTTCGAAGTCTTTGAATCGAGCGCACCGGTCGGCTCATCGGCGAGCAGTAAATCGGGTTCATTGATTAATGCACGACCAATCGCAATTCGTTGTTGTTCACCACCAGAAACTTGATACGGGTATTTAGAAAGTAATTTCTCAATACCTAATTTAGAACTTAGCGCATTCATACGCTGTTCCATTACTTTATGAGAGCGGTTAGCAAGCACAAGTGGCATTAAGATGTTATCTTGATTCGTCATAGTTGGTAAGACGTTGAAATCTTGAAAGACAAAGCCAAGATTATCACGACGAAAATGCGCAATTTGCTTATTACGTAACTTGCGAATATCTTGAGTGTTAATAGTGATGTTGCCTTCAGACACTTTATCAAACGTTGCAATTAAGTTTAATAATGTGGATTTACCTGAACCCGACTCACCCATAATGGCTACAAATTCTCCCTTATCAACTGTAAATGAAATGCCATTCAGCGCAGTAGTCGCATTTAACCCTCTGCCAAACGTTTTCTTTACATTTTTGACGTCTAATAACATCGCTTCAACCTCGCTCTCTTTAATAATTTTTTACAAAAATGATCACAATGAAGATGTAATCCAATAATTTAAGACCTCATGTTCCTTTTGTTATCTCTATCATAAAACAAAAAAATGCCAACAACATTGATAATTTCTTACAAATGTTGTTGGCTAGCTTACAGTATTGAAAGTTTAATTATTTTTCGGGAAATAAATACTAAATGCCGTACCTTTGTTCAACTCAGACTGTACATCTACATGATGATGTAAATGTTGAGAGATATGTTTAACAATAAACAATCCAATGCCTGATGAATTAGCATTCAATCGACCATTATATCCTGAATAGCCTTTATCAAAGATCTTCGGTAAGTCAGCTTGACTAATACCGACACCATTATCACGAATAGTCAATACATGCTGTTGTTGGTCAAACGTAATCCAAATGTCCTTACCTCGCGCATACTTCAATGCATTATTTAGAATCTGTTCAATCATAATCGAACACCATTGTGCATCGGTCAGAACTTCATCCTCACACCGTTCATAATGAATCTTTGTCTTCTGATCAATAAATTGAATAGAATATTTCATAATTAATGGACGGACAAGGTCATTAATCTTTACTTTTGAAAAGGACATATCCGTTTCTTGGTTCATCAATTTTAAATAACTTAACGCTAAACTTGTATAATTATCAATTTGAATAATTTCTTGTCGCACTCGATTGACAACATTATCTTCATTACGCTCTAACAACAATTTAGATGCTGTAATAGGCGTCTTCATTTGATGAACCCACGTTAAGAAGTAATTCTCCACATTAGCTTGATATTCAGTTTGATCACTTTTCACCTGTTGCAATTCATGCTCTAGTTCATGAATAGTGTCTCTCATCTGAACTTGTTCTCTAAACCCACTTAATTGTACTAACCAATAAATTATCATGATGAATAGCATTATTCCGGCACCTAATAGATACGCACTCAGTGGCAAATTAAATAGAAAGAAGATAAGTAAGAATAATAATATAAATGTGATAACTATAATAATTTCATTTAATATTGATTTAATAAAAGCTTTCAGCATAATTAAGACACCTTATATCCAACATTCTTCTTAGTTTCAATTAAATCTATAACACCTATCGATTGTAATTTCTTACGCAATCGTGTCATATTGACTGCTAAAGTATTGTCATCTATAAAATTCTCCGACTCCCAACACTTTTCAATCAATGCGGTACGGCTGACATACTTACCTACATTGCGGAACAACATATTTAAGATTTGTAATTCAGTAAAGGACAATTGAACCGATTGAACCGATTCGTCTTCATGGTAAAGTGTTGCTTCATCTACAACAAGTTTGCAATTTTTAACAGTAATTTCATTATTAGACACTGCTAAATCATACGTTCTACGTAATAATGCTTGAATCTTAGTTATAATTAACGATAAATTAAATGGTTTCTCGATAAAGTCATCGCCGCCCATTTGAATTGCCATAATTTGATCCATATTGTCGGTTCTTGAACTAATAAACATAATCGGTACATTAGAAGTCTTACGTATCTCCTGACACCAGTGATAGCCATTGAATGTCGGTAGATTGATATCGAGCAATACGAGTTGCGGTTGATTTGCATGAAATACGTCGATAATATTATCAAATTGTTTAGCCACGATGACCTCATAATTCCATTTCGATAACTCTTGCTCTAAACTTTCTGCAATGATAAAATCATCTTCCACGATGAATACTTTCATATTGCTCACCTTTCATTACTAATGATTTATTAAGCTTTGTGGTCGTCGTCATAATCAGGATTTGAAACTTTATTCTTTTCCTTTTCAAATTCTGCTTCTTTTTGTTCAGTTTTCTTTTTACGTTTACGTTCTTCCATTATTGATAATGCGATAAATCCAATGATGAGTAGTGGTGATAACATTACAAATATCATCGATTGAACACCTCTATATTTTATATTTGATTGATACATCGTCTTAGTCTTCATTTTACAACTTTACTTATAAAATGAACATCAAAAAACTGAAGCGATACCGAAATAATGACTATTTCAACGTACCGCTTCAATCATAATAAAGATTATAAATTTAATTGCGACTCATAAGTACAGATTAGATATTACTTTTTATTTAAGATGTAAGTTCTAATATCTTCTATTGAAATACTGTCGTATATTTGTGTTTTGGCTTCTCCTATTTTGGCTACTCTCAACATACTTCCACCATAGCTCTTTGGTGAATATTGCTCCCAATAGTCTAATTGTTCAAATAGTTCTTTCAATGTTTCCATAAGATTTACCACCTTTTCTAAATTTGGGTAAATAAAATAGCCCTCCTTAAATAAGAAGCGCTCACGGACATCTTCTTATCTTTCAGGAACTCCTGTTGGATTTAGCACCTCACGTCAAACGCAGTTGCTGGAGCTTCATAGGGCCAATTCCCTCCACTCACTCTTAATAAGACGAACTATTTTATTTATTGGTATTATAACTCACTTTTAACAATTATAAAAGTAAAACGTTTACAACATATGATAAAACTAAATATAAAATAAATTCTATTCATTAATAATTGTTTACAATTACTTTACTTAAAAATAACTTTATACTAACTGAAAATCAAATTAAATTTCTTAATATGAATAGTGTAACAACTATACAATATACATATTAGGAGGCTTTTTTTAAATGAGTTTCATCAATAAATTTGGTAAAACAACAGTAGCAAGTTCAATCTTAGCTGCATCTGTATTAGGGACAACACACGTGTCATTCGCGTCAGGTTCTGGCGAAGGTAACCAAGGCCAACAAGGACAAAATGAAGATTACATGGCCATCGGTAACACAAAGAATCCTAAAAACGTTATTTTCATGGTCGGCGATGGTATGGGACCTGCATACAATTCAGCTTATCGTTACTATGCCGACAATCCAAATACTAAAGAATTAGATCAAACTGCATTTGACAAATATTTAAAGGGTACTAACCGTACTAACCCTAATGACCCTAAAGAGAATGTAACAGATTCAGCTGCAGGTGGTACAGCCTTTGCAACTGGTCACAAAACATATAATGGTGCAATTTCAGTAGATAATAATAAAAAGCCATTAAAATCCGTTCTAGAAAAAGCGAAAGAACTTGGCAAATCAACTGGTATTGTGACAACTGCTGAAGTAACAGATGCAACACCAGCCGTATATGCTGCACACGTTGATGACCGTGATAAGAAAGACGAAATCGCGCAACAGTTTTACAATGACAAAATTAATGGTCAACATAAAGCTGATGTTATTTTAGGTGGCGGTTCTAAATACTTCGGTAAAGAAAATGGTAATTTAACGAATAAGTTCCAAAAAGACGGTTATGATTATGTAACAAACAAAGATGAACTTGCTAATTCACAAAGTGATCAAGTATTAGGTTTATTCTCTGAAAAAGATATGCCTTTACAAATCGATGCACCACAAAGTAATCCATTATTAGTAGATATGGAAAACAGTGCCTTATCTAAACTAGAAAAGAATGATAAAGGGTTCTTCTTAATGGTCGAAGGTGCGTCTATCGATAAATCAGGACACCCTAACGACATTACTGGTGTTATGTCAGAAATGGGCGGATTTGAAAAAGCTTTCCAAAATGCAATAGACTACTCAAACAAACACAAAGACACTTTAGTTGTAGCAACTGCCGATCATTCAACTGGTGGTTTATCAATTGCTAAAGGGAAAGATTACGTATGGAATCCAGAAGCAATTCATAAAATGAAACACTCTGGTAGCTACATGACTAAACAAATTGCAGATGGCAAAGATCCTGAAAAAGTAATCAACGAAGGTTATGGTATCGAATTCCCTTCTAAACAAATGGATAAAGTTAAAGACGCTGCTAAAGAATTGAAAGAAGCTCAAGATAAAGCTAAAAGTGAAGACGATGAAAAAGTAGCTGCAGCAACTACTAAACTTCAAGATGCGATTCAAAAACCAATCAACGATGAATCTCACACTGGTTGGACTACTTATGGTCATACAGGTGAAGACGTAAACACATATGCACATGGACCAGGTGAAAATAAATTTGCTGGTAATAATGATAATACAGATAGCGCAAAAAATATCTTTGATTTCTTTAATAACGATGTAACATCTAATCAAAACCAACAATAATTAAGACTAAAAATTTAAGTATAATAAAGGTTAATTGCAATTTAAAAGCACTTTGTCAATGATTTATATCATCGACAAGGTGCTTTCATTTAGTTAAGATTTAAGTTTTCTTTTAATTTCTCATTAACTTCTTTTAGACTATTTTTATCAGGATAGAAGTAGTATAGATTGTCATCACCAAGTGCATTTTGACCGTTAATTGTTAAGCGTTTAACATTGTCTTGTGCTTTATCATAGTCAGATTTGAAGCGATTTAACTGTACGAAGCTTAAATCTGTTTTCAAGTTATCTTGAGCAGCTTTGAATATACCGTTTAATTTAGTTACTGAGTTAACAGAGAATGCTTCTCTAGCAACTGCTGTAATTACTTGTTGTTGACGCAATTGACGACCTTCATCGCCACCAGCACCATCTTCCTTACGACTACGCATGTAAGCTAAAGCTTTTTTACCATCCATTTTGTATTGCTCACCTTTAGTGAATTGATAGGTATTGGTACTATCTTTAGTTATAAAAGAGCCATTACTCGTAATTGTAACTCCACCAAGTTCATCTACTACTGTTTTAACGCCATCCATATCAATAGAAATATAATGGTCAACAGGTACATCCATTAATTTTTCCAATGAGTTGACTGCCATTTTGGGACCACCATATGCATAAGCATGGTTAATTTTTTCGGTAGTTCCATGTCCAACAATTTTAGCACGTGTATCACGAGGTACACTTACCATTACAGTTTTTTTATCCTCTGGGTTAATTGACATCAAGACGATAGAGTCACTACGTTGCCCGAGATTTTCTTGCTGTCTTTCAGCATCGTCATCTATACCGTAAAGCACAACCGTCATAGGGTCTCCCTCTTTTGCTGCCTTTTGTCTTAATTGGGAATGATCTCTATCTAAGGATTCATTAATTGAATTATTTAATGAATGTAATTTCGTAAAGACAAAAATAGCTGCAGCAACAATAAGTACTAATAATATAATCAGTATTGTAATAATTACTTTAAAAGTAGTTGATTTCTTTTTTTTCATAATATTAATCACTCATTTTTTATAGACTTTTAATAATTTCAATCACTCGTGTTTGCTGCTCATCTGTCATATCAGAACCTGATGGTAAACATACTCCATGGTCAAATAAATAGGCACTGTTATCTATACCATCAACCATTATATAATCATAAGATTCAAAGTATGGTTGTAAGTGCATTGGTTTCCATACTGGACGTGCTTCAATATTATTTTTTTGTAATTGCGAATTAATTTTGTTTTTCTTCAACATTACAAAATATATTCTTTACATTCATCAAAACCATTACATTTTATCTTATAATATTAGTTAGAATTTACGTTAAAACTAATGTAACTATCATGTAAATATGCAATAAATAAACTACTTGCGTAATGAATTAGTAGCTTATTTATAAAAATTCATTTTATAGCTATGCAATTCCGAGTAAAACTTTCAGATTTCTTTATCCGTACATTATACAATTTTGAACGGTCAATATATGTCCTTATGCAATAAATTCATTATTTGTCTTAAAAAGTTATACTTACATTTATCCTCTTCCTCAATTAAGGTCTCTCCAACAAACAATAATTATGTAATTTACATAAATATAAAAAAGCCAAGATATTTCTACACAGAGATATCTTGGCTTAAAACATTAATATTCAATATTTGGCATTTCGTTTACTTTGTTTTGGTATTTTTTGAAACCAACATATGCAGCTACGCCTAAAACTACTGTAATTAATAATCCCTTCATGTCTGTCACTCCTTTAAGGTTCTACATTTATTAGATTTCTTAAATATTAAAATCTAAATTTACCTATATTATACACTTAAAATTGTTCATTTTTAAAGTCACGTTTAATTATCTTATACACCATTGGTCTGATTTTTCATGAAAAGTATTGTATTATTTTGAAAATCGAGTATATTAATTATATCGATTTCGAAATAAATATATATGAGGTGCACGACTGTGGCAAAATTATTATACATTACAGCACACCCATTAGATGAATTAGCTTCTAATTCTATGGCTGCTGGTAAAGCATTTATTGATTCATACAAAGATAATCATTCAAGTGATGAAGTGAAGCACATTGATTTATTCAAAGAAGATATCCCTGTTATTGATAAAGATGTATTAACTGGTTGGGGTAAATTAAGAAATGGCGATGAACTTAATCAAGATGAACAACAAAAAGTTGATCGTTTCAGTGAAATTTTAGAAGAATTCCTTTCAGCTGATAAATATGTTTTCGTTTCACCAATGTGGAACTTATCATTCCCACCTGTATTGAAAGCGTACATTGACGCAATTTCAATTGCAGGTAAAACATTCAAATACACTGCAGAAGGTCCTCAAGGTCTTTTAACAGATAAAAAAGTATTACACATTCAATCACGTGGTGGTTTCTATTCAGAAGGTCCAGCTGCAGATGTTGAAAGTGGCGACCGTTACTTAAGAACAATCATGACATTCTTAGGTGTACCTTCATACGAAAATGTAATTATTGAAGGTCATAATGCGGAACCAGAGAGAACAGAAGAAATTAAAGCCGCTTCAATTACTGAAGCACAAGAAATGGGTAAAAATTTCTAATAAGCATATTAAAAGGCATTGCGTAGTCATTTACGCAATGCCTTTTTACTATTCAATCCTATTTACTTCTCATCTTTCAAATGCTGAATATCTTGAAATCCTTCTCTGTAATTCGATAGTTCTTCCATGATGTCATACCAATCATGTCCTACCTTCTGAAAGGTACTCTGCATTAATTCATCTTGTGCTTTATTTAATTTATCAACTAACTTACTGCCTTTAGGCGTTGGAAATAATTGTTTCACACGTCGATCTTCTTCAGATGTTTGTTCAACAATTAACCCTTCTTCCTTCAATTTACGCAACGTCGCATGTGATCCTTGTTTAGAGATTTCTAATGTCTTTAATAATTGCTTAATGGTAATACCAGGCAATTTATTAATGAAGAACAAAAAGCGATGGTGCTGACGACTCATGTCGTATTTTTCAATAATTTCATCTGCCGTTTTTATAAATGTCTTATATGCGAAGTAAAATAACATATGTTCATAATCATTTTTATTACTATCCATAGATTTCTTTCCTTTTCCATTTATGAATGATTATACACATTATAATCAATTTTCAAAAAACAGTCGAAAAAAGGTCAACTAAATTGACTTTATTAGCCAATATAATTATATTGTAAGTGTATTCTAATTTATAAATAAAGGTGGAATGAATATGAAACAACGTGTAGGACAATACTTAATGGATGCAGTACATCATGCAGGCGTCGACAAAATCTTTGGCGTGCCAGGAGACTTCAACCTAGCTTTTCTAGATGACATCGTACGTCATGAAGGCGTTGAATGGGTAGGAACGACTAATGAACTTAATGGTAGTTATGCTGCAGATGGCTATGCACGTATCAATGGACTAGGCGTGCTCGTTACTACATTTGGTGTTGGTGAATTAAGTGCTGTTAACGGTATCGCAGGTTCGTATGCTGAACGTGTCCCAGTGATTGCAATTACAGGCGCGCCAACGCAAGCAGTAGAACAAGCCGGTAAGTATGTGCACCATTCATTGGGTGAAGGTCGTTTCGATAGCTATCAAAAGATGTTCGAACACATTACGACAGCGCAAGCATACATTACTGCTGAGAACGCAACAACTGAAATCCCTAGAGTCATTAATGCTGCTATTCATGAACGTCGCCCAGTGCACATTCATCTTCCTATTGATGTTGCAATGACTGAAATCGAGGTAGATTCAGAGTATGATGTCGCACCAATTCCAGACGTAAATGTTGATCGATATATTAATATGGTCGCTGACAAACTACGCTCCGCTTCACAACCAGTCATTATCACAGGTCATGAAATCAACAGTTTTCACTTACACAAAGCACTCGAACAATTTGTTAATCAAACACACATTCCAGTCGCTCAATTATCATTAGGTAAAGGGGCATTTAACGAAGAGAACCCCTATTATATTGGCATTTACGATGGCAAAATTGCAGAAGACCAAATTAAAGATTATGTCGATAACAGTGATGCCATTTTAAATATTGGCGCTAAATTAACTGACTCAGCTACAGCCGGTTTCTCTTATGAATTTGATATTGATGATGTGGTTATGCTTAATCATCATAACTTTAAATTGAATGAAACGGTTGCTGAAGATGTGACGCTACCTAGCTTAATTGATGGACTTAATACCATTGATTATCGATATGAGGGCTCGTTCCCTACTTTTGAAAAAGGGACATCAAAAGAAGTCGCATTATCAGATGATATCTTAACGCAATCAACTTACTTTGACATGATGCAACAATTCATTAAAGAGGATGATGTCTTATTAGCTGAGCAAGGTACATCATTCTTCGGTGCGTATGATTTAGCTTTACCGAAAGACATGACGTTTATAGGACAACCATTATGGGGTTCTATCGGTTATACTCTACCAGCTACTTTAGGTACGCAAATGGCTGATCCAAATCGCCGTAACATCTTACTAATCGGGGATGGCTCATTACAACTTACAGTTCAAGAGTTATCTACGATGATCCGCCAAGATATCAAACCGATTATCTTTGTGATTAATAACGATGGTTATACAGTAGAACGTTTAATCCACGGCATGGAAGAAACGTACAATGATATCCGTATGTGGGATTATAAAGCCTTACCTAAAGTGTTCGGTGGCGATAATGTTATTGTGCATGACGTGAAAACATCGAATGACTTACAGAACGTCTTTGACGCCATTAACGCTGCTCCAGAGCAATTACACTTCACTGAAGTCACAATGAAGTGGGATGACGCACCAGCTAAACTTCGCGACATTTCAAAAGCCTTTGCAGCACAGAATAAATAGGTCATCTACAATTATTAAAATAAGCCTGTCGCATGTTCTACCATGTCACAGGCTTTTTTGCATCATATACTCTTTTCATCCAAGTATTCAGAATCAATGACATCTTTCGTGATATCTTGAAGATGTTTTATATCCCATTGACTTTTCTTATCGTTTATTAATCCATGTTGTTGGGCTAATTTCTCATTATAATCATCTAAATTATACACTTCAAAATCATGTCTCGTGTCTTTATTGGTAGGATCCCACTGTTGATAATGATTGACCATACTCGTCCACTTCACATTTTCAATATGTGCACCTTTAGGCGCTTTAACTATATCAAAATTTAGTCTTCCTAATAATTGATTATGTTCATCTCCAGTATTTTGCCCATTCAGAAAGTTACCTAATGAATATGCGACAAGTGTTTGATGATTATCACGCTTACTCTTCACCCATTTAACCGGTTGAATGACATGTGGGTGTGTACCAATGACAACATCTACACCCTCATCCGCAAATAATTGAGCGTATTTCTTCTGTGTCTTATTTGGTGTATGGTGATTTTCATTTCCCCAATGGGCAGACACTATCACTACGTCGCTTTGTTGTTTTGCTTTTTGTATATCCTGTTTAATAGTAGCTTCGTCAAACGTTTTAATTGTGTAAGGATATTGTGATGTCATTTCATTTGTACCATATGTATAACTAAGTAAACTCACCTTAATACCATTCACAGTCATAACTGGTATCGTTTGAGCGTCCTTTTCCGAATTAAAAATACCTGTAAATAAAACTTGTTTATCAAACTTATTCCATGTCTTGAGGTGATTTAGGACACCTTCATCACCTTGATCTAATGAATGATTATTGGCACCATTTACCATATCAAATCCGGTTTCGACAACATCTTGAGCAATCTGACTCGGAGTATTGAAGTTCTTAAATCCTGAAAATGGGCGATCATCCCCACCTAATGGAGATTCTTGATTAATAAATGCAAGGTCAGGTGATTGTATGTCGTTCTTAATATGTAAATACATAGGCTTAAAATTGAATGACCCATCTTGTTGCAGTGCATCATTATAGACAACGGGGTGTATTAAATTATCTCCTACTGCAACCACTGATGCTTCATCAGTAACATCTTCAGCCAGTGCCATGCCACAGAGAATTGCAAAAGTGAAAAATAGTACTAAACAACTAACATAATACTTAATCACAAAGTACGCCTTCTTTCATTGAAGAATTTCAACGTCTTTTATATTCAAAACATATTTTAGTTGAGTTGCATAACATTTATTAACGAACTCTTTAATTTTCATTTTAGACAATTACTAATTTTAATGCAATTTGGATAAGAAAAAATTTTAATATATCATTTAGTTGTATAGTCGATAAATTATTAAGGGAGTTTATAATATGATATTATTGCCATTAAGCTTTGTTATGGGTTGCTTTGGTTATATCTTTAAATTCCATCCACCTACCGAGCGCAATCGTTGGTACGGTTATCGAACAACGAAATCAATGGTCAATGATCGTAATTGGATTAAAGCACAAAAACAATTTGGCATCTATTCTTTAAAATACTTATGGGTGTTATTATTGTTTGGAATTATCGGAGTAGTGATTGAAATTGTAGGTATGATGAGAAGTACTGACATTATCATCATGACTGGTTTAGGCATAGAATTGGTAGTAATGCTGTGGTATATGTTTATTGTGTATTGGAAAGTGGAGAAAGCACTTTAATTTTGACTTTATACAACAAGGTCCTCTACTTCATTCATTTGAAATAGAGGACTTTTCGTTATTCAGTCTCAAATTTTTAATTTCAATCAATGCATTTTAACAATAATTCTACCGACATCACCACCAGCTAATTTATCAAATCCTTCATTGATATCATCTAGAGTAATCACTTCACTAATGAGTGGATCAATGTTTAATCTTCCTTGTTTATATAAACTTATAAAACGAGGAATATCTCTATCAGGAACACAGCTTCCTACATAAGAACCTTTAACTGTCCGTTCTTCTGCAGCTAATGTTACTTGTGGAAATGAAAATTCATCTTTAGGATGAGGTAAGCCCGTTGTTACTGTAGTACCCCCTCGTTTAGTAATTTTATAGGCGACTTGCATTGCTGGAACAACCCCTGCTGTTTCAAATGCATATTCTACTCCGCCAGGCACATATTCTTTAATTTGTTCATCTATATCATCATCACTAGAGTTAAATGTCGCGGTAGCTCCAAACTGCTTAGCTAAATCAAATTTGTCTTCATTAATATCTAATGCAATAATTTCATTTGCACCTGCTAACTTAGCACCAATAATGGCATTTAATCCTATACCACCTAGTCCAACTACAGCAACATTACTACCTGGACGAATTTGAGCTGTATTCATCACAGCACCAATACCTGTAATGACAGCACAACCAAATACTGCTGCACGTTCAAATGGTATTTCATCACTGATTTTTACAATAGAATTTTCAGAGACAACTGCGTGTTCTGCAAATCCAGAGACACCTAAATGATGATATACTTGTCCATCTTCATTAGATAATCGAATACCTCCTTCTAACATTTCGCCTTTTTCATTTGCTTTAGCTCCATTTTCACACAAAGCTGGACGTCCTTCTTTACATGATATACATTTACCACAGCTTGGAATGAAGGTACAAACTACATGGTCACCTTCTTTCACCCTTGTGACACTACTTCCAACTTTTAATACTTCGCCAGTTGCCTCATGACCAAGTACCATTGGTAAAGATCGAGGTCTACTGCCGTTAATTACTGATAAGTCTGAATGGCATAGCCCTGCTGCATGTATTTTTAGCAATACTTCATGCTCATGAGGATCTTCTAACTCTAAGCTCTCAACTTTTAAAGGTTTCGATTCTTTATAAGGTTGAGATGCTTCCATTTCATATAATACTGCTGCTCTTGTTTTCATAATTAAACACTCCCTTGAAAGTCCCTATTCATAATATCCGTCTGTTGATTTTCGAAATTTTGCAAATTGTTCTCCATCGTGGCCAAACCAAATTTGTGCGTTTTTCTCTGCTGCTAATTTTTTTATCTTTTCTACAGAATTTGTCCAACCAACCGAATCATACAAGATACCTGGAGGTTTAAGTGTTGGTTCCATACTTTCTTTCGTATAAATAGCATCTGAGGCGAGAATAATTGTTCCAAGTTCTTCAGTTTCAATTTCTAAGCCAATCATGCCCCATGCATGACCACTGCCAAAATTCAAGACCTTAACGCCATCTACGAGTTTTAAATAATCTTCATCTCGTTTCATAGTCTTCCAAGTTAAATCGTTTTTAATCCATGCGTCTATATCCGCCCATATATACGCACCTTCTTTTTGGTTACGTGCATAAGATTGCATTGTTCCGTTGAGTTCATCGTTATGCACTATGACAGTCGCATTTGTAAAGTATTCAAGACATCCTGCATGATCTAAGTGCAAGTGAGAGGCCACAACAATATCAACATCTTTAGGGTCTATGCCAATTTGTTCAAGTCGATTAGGTAAATGACATGCTTCGTCAGCAAAGTATGGAAACGCTTTTTGTGTTACTGTAATCCAACGCCCATTATCTCCCATAGCATTTGGATTACATGCTGTATCGAATAAAATCTTTGCTTCAGGATGATCAATGAATACAGTATAAATAGGAAATTCATGCATTTCATTAGGCTGATTTGGATTATCCATCGTCGCTTGGTTTGAATTAGCAATCATCAAGTTTTTATCCATCTTCATGCGTCCATTGTCTAGTACGTAAATTTTCATTCTTTGTTTTTTTACATTTACCATGCTACTCATCCCCTTATTAACTTTTGCATGTATTATACATAGATGTTATTTACATTTTACACATAAAAATAATTACTTACAATATTTAAGTATCCTTGTTTGATTTATAAATCAAAACAAGCCTTCCACTTCGTTTGAAATTCGAAATGGAAAGCTCTATTTATGTGCTTTGTCGTTCTACGTTATTTAATTTTAATACATTATTGTTGATTTCAAATTCTGTCTCTTCAAGTAATGCCAATAAATAGTTAATCAATTGCATACCAATGTCATTGACTGGTTGATTGACTGTCGATAATGGAATCTTCAATAAACTAGAAATGGGTTGATTATCATATCCCAAAATGGCGATTTGGTTAGGAATATCTATTTGATGGGCAGTCATAAAGTGCATTAACCCTAATGCCACTTCATCGCTACCTGTAAATATAGCATCTGGTAACTGTTCTTGTCGCAACAATATTTTCCCTATCTGCTCACCATCTTCAATTGTATGAACATTATTAAAAATCCATTCATTTCTAATATCTAGACCATTATCTTTCATCGCTACTCTAAATCCGACATTTCTAGGTTTATTGAAGCAATGATCATAGTAATTATTGTCCGTGCAATAAGCTATGTTTCGATATCCTTTATTAATTAAGTATTGAATGGCATCATACGTCGTTTGACGTTGGGTGGTATGTATAATCTTCACTTTATCAGACTGCATTGACTGATCTGCCGATAAAATAATAGGTCCATATTTCGTATACGTCTCTAAAACCTCTATGTCATTTTCAAGTGCGCCCATTATCACACCAGCAATTTGTCTTTGCTTAAACATATTTAATAATCTTAATTCCTCTTCTTTATCATTATATGTTTGCATAATTAACATATGGTATGGTGTGCCTTTAATTTTTTTATCAATTGCATCAATCAAATACGCGAAATATGGATTCGTAATTCTAGGTACAATGATACCAATCGTATACGACTTGTTAGAACGCAATTGCATAGCGACTGAATTTGGCACATAATCAAGTTCATCCATCGCTTGTTGGATTTTAATTTTCTTATCCTCAGAAATATAAGGATGATGATTTAAATATCTTGAAACCGTCGATATAGATAACCCTGCTCTCTGAGCTACATCTTTTATTGTTGCCATAGTACCACCTTTAATGAAAACGTTTTCATTATTGATGATAGGTTGTTCCCTAGTTTTTGTCAATCACTCAAGTTAGATATTTATCAGTTTAAAAAATATTAAAAGCACGGGAGTGGGACAGAAATAATAATTTCTCAAAATTTATTTTGTCGTATCCCCAGCTTGCTTAGCTTGTAGAATTTCTTTAGGAAATTCTCTTTGCTGGGGCCCCGAACCCCAACTTGCTTAGCTTGTAGAATTTCTTTAAGAAATTCTCTTTGTTGGGGCCCCGCCTACCAGGCAAGGATGACTAGGTTTGAAAAAAGCTTGATTCAAGCGCATTTTCAAATCAGTCAGCTACTGACAAAATGATAAAGTAGGCTGAGACATTTTATTTTGTCCCAGACTCCTGCTATTATTCATCATTTGGATTCCAAATTCTTTTTCATTCCTATTCTTCTACTAACCATTCAATTGTGCGTTTGATGGCTTTATCCCAGAACGCATAATCATGTTCACCTGGACCTTCTTCATATTGATAGTCAATTCCTTTATCATCCAAATATGTCATAAATTGTTGATTATCTTCATATAAGAAATCTTCTGTACCACATTGAATCAACAACTTAGGTATGGTCAATCCTTTTTCGATTGCTTCATCAACTAAATGATATGTATCGAGTTCAGTACCCTTGATAGTTGTATCTTCCCCAGTAATTGCTTTTGGTGCGAAATCAGGATAATCAAGTTCCATTAACCCTTGCGCTTGAAAGACAGAAGACAATGGCGATGCTTTAGAGAAGAGTCTTCCTTGTGTTAATGCAAATTTCATCGTGCCGTAACCACCCATCGAATGACCTGCAATAAAATTATCTTCACGTTTTAGTGATAATGGAAGTAGCTTATGTGCGTAGTGATACACTTCCAATATATGGTCATAATAACTATGACCGTACGTCATATTTGCATAGCCACTATGATCTGCATTCGGCATAATAATGGCTAATTGATGTTCATTTGCATATCGCTCAACACTGGTAAAGCGTGTATACGACGTTGCATCACTTGATAATCCATGCAATAGCATAAGTGATTTATAAGATTTAGGTGAATGTGTTTCGTCGAAGAAACTGGCGTCTTCTGGAATAATTGCTACAAATGATTGTTGCATACCTAAAGATGGTGATAAGTAATTGATTGTCATGAGTGCCATGTTGATTGTCGCCCCTTCTAATAATAAATGATTATATCTATTTTACACTTTTTCTGAAAAAGGTGTTACCCAAACATACAAAAAGACGTTAGTAATGTCACCAACGTCTTAAGTAGCAATTATTGTGTTTATATCGGTTTGGTAGTTTAATATAAACGCTTTTTGTATATAAAGGGGGCTTTGTGTCTTATTTATTACTTTATAACCATCCAGTTTTTGCCATTTTTTATTAATTTTTTCTCTTCTTTTAATTCATGTACAATATGGCCAGTTGTTTCACGTGAAATACCTGCTAAATCACTCAGTAATTGAATGGTCATGATATGTTTAATTTCGTAGAATTCATCATGATCGTATCCTATTGCATGACATAAATAATATAGTACTTTCTCAATACGTTCTCTCGCCAACTTTGTGGTTAATGCCATATTGTATTCCCTTAGCAGTTCAAGTTCGTTATTTAACTTTTCGAACAGTGTAACAAATATGTCGTCATGATTTTTACAAAGATATTCCAACATATCTTTAGGTATTCCTATTACATTACATGGTGTTATAGCTGTGCACATCTCGTTTAATTCAATTTTACGAAAGAGATGATTTAACGGAAATAATAGTTGCTCTTTATTAAGCTTACGATAAGCGTCCCCATCTTCATTAATTGTTTCACGCAAAACAATACCGTCTAGTAATAAATACACATAGGTGGGCTGATCAGATGAATAATATATGATTTGTCCTTTATTGTAACGTCGCACGAAACATTCACTCTTGAATGCTTGAATGACACCCGTTGGAATATTTAAGTAAGACGCTAATTGTTTGAGCCCTTCACTTAAATCATTGTCTCTGTTGTTGATATATGTCTTTCCGGCCATTGAGATACACTCCTAAATCTTTTAAAACTTTTTATTAGAATACTGAAACGCTTCCCATCGCTAAGCGAATGATACCTATTATTGCAAGTATGATAATGACTGCAAACAAGATATAGTCACCTTTCGTTAATGGTTTATGGTTATTACGTTGTACGAAACGATAAACAAATAGACCAGGGATGTAGAGCAACATGGTTAATAACAAGTAATCAATACCTGCAGCGTACACAAGCCATATCGCATAGATTGATGCAATAATACCGATTGCCCATTGTTTCACTGTAGCGTGTCCTTTATGCTCAATTGTGTATTTCAATTGATAAAAGGCACTAAACATATACGGAATTAAAATCGCGCTTGATGCAAGTGAAAACGCAAATTGATATGCACTGTCTGTAAATAACATGCTAATTAAGAATATTTGTACTAGAATGTTTGTAATTAATAATGCATTGATTGGTGCTTTATTTTTATTTTCTTTAGCAAACCATTTCGGGAACAAGCCATCTTTAGCCACTATAAATGGTAGCTCACCAGCTAGTAATGTCCAACCAAGCCATGCACCTAAAACAGAAATAATTAATCCAATGTTAACGAGTACTGAACCCCAATGACCAACGATATGTTCTAACACTTGTGCCATTGATGGGCTTGCAAGATCAGCAATTTGATTTTGTTGAATGACGCCTTGTGCCAATACAGTCATTAAGAAGTAAATAACAAGTACTGAAACAAGTCCAATTACTGTAGCAGTGCCTACGTCTTTTTTCGATTTAGCACGACCTGAGAATACCACTGCACCTTCAATACCAGTGAATACCCATACGGTTACAAGCATTGTACTCTTAACTTGAGACATTGTATCGCCCCAACTAAATATACCTGTACCACCGCTTGTCATTCCGTAGAACCCTGCTTTAAATGTATCGAAATTAAATACTACAATCATACAAATGATGACTAAGAATATAGGAATTAACTTTGCAACAGTTACAATACTATTGATAAAAGCTGCGGTTTCAACACCTCTAAGTATTAAGAAGTGCACACCCCATAATAAGAAAGAAGCGACGATAATACTTGGTAGCGTATTACCACCTTTGAAGATTGGGAAGAAGTTACCTACTGCTGACATCAATAATGTTGCATAGGCTACGTTACCTAGAAACGCAGCAAACCAGTAGCCCCAAGCACTTGAGAAACCAATAAAGTCGCCAAATCCAGCCTGTGCATAACTGTAAATTCCACCTTCTAAGTCCGGTCTTACATTAGTGAGATTTTGGAAGACAAATGCGAGTGAAATCATTCCGATTGCGGTGATAATCCATCCAATCATAATTGCTAAACCACCGGCTTGACCACCCATATCAGAAATGATATTAAATGCACCGCCACCAATCATAGAACCAATGACTAAGCCAATAAGTGACGTTTTACCAAGTTTGTTTGTGTCTGATTCATTCATAATTCATTTCCCCTTCTAAGGAGGATTACTTTTAAATTAAGGGCTTGAAGCATCATTATTCAATTGTCTGGTAACCCTGCTTCAAACCCTTCTCCTTGTGTTATATTTCTACATCACTTTCCCTGCGATGTATTTTTCAAAAAAGTCCTTACGTTTGCTCGAAATACTTTAAATATCTTCTCTAAATAATGGTTGGCTCATACATCTTGGGCCCCCACGTCCACGAACAAGTTCACTACCAGTAATTTCAAGCACTTTAATGCCTTTATCACGAAGTAATTGGTTTGATACGTAGTTTCGGTCATAAGTAACGACCACACCTGGGCGTATACATAGCGTGTTTGAACCGTCATTCCATTGTTCACGTGCGCCGTCTATCACGTCACCATTACCAGTTGGGATAAACTCGATTTTTTCAACGCCAAGTACGTCTGCTAGCGTTTCACGTAGTTTATTAGAATGTGTAATTTTGATATCATCTTTTGCTTCATCGTATTCAATCGTAAATAAATTCATGTTATTTTCTTCTTTGAAAATAGCTGAATGCACTGTGAATTTATCGTAGTCAATCATTGTGAATACTGTATCTAAATGCATGAACGTACGACTATTTGGAATTTCAATCGCAATTACTTTCTTGAATGTCGTAGATTCATCTTTAAATATATTACGTGCTAAGCGTTCAATTGCTTGTGCTGATGTACGTTCAGATATACCAATGGCTAAAGCTTCTTTAGATAGAATTAATTCATCTCCACCTTCGATATTAAATGGTGAGTTTCGGTCTAACCATACTGGTACATCTGCATCTTTAAATCTTGGATGATATTTTAAAATGTATGTCATAAATAGTGATTCTCTGCGACGTGCTCTCCAATACATTCTGTTAATTGTCATACCTCTACCTACTGATGCTTGAGGATCACGTGTAAAGTAAAGGTTAGGCATTGGGTCTAAATAGAATGGATATCTATCATCCATGTATTCAACGAGATGTGTTGTTTTTAGTTCAATTTCTTCTTTTCTCACACCAGCCATAATTTTATCGATTAATTCTTGATCTGATAACTTCGCAAAAAACGTTTTAATTTCAGCTTCATGTCCTAATACTGTTTTTTGAGATTCTGCAAGAATATCGTCAATGAACTGTTCTCGCACATCTTTATCTGCAATTGCTTCAGCTGCTAGTTTTTCTAAATAAACAACTTCCACACCTTCATCACGAAGTGTTTGTGCAAATTTGTCGTGCTCTTCTTGCGCCACTTTTAAATAAGGAATATCATCGAATAGCAAGCCACTTAAGTGATCTGGTACTAAATTTTCTAATTCTTTACCAGGTCGTTTGAGTAATACTGTTTTTAATCTACCGATTTCACTGTTTACTTGAATAGGTCCTTGTGTCATATTCATTTCCTCCTTTATTTATCTACAATTAGAGTATAAAGCGCTTTCAAAAAAGTTTATGTGATTGTTTTCACAATATGAACGTGTGCTAGTTCATGCTTTCTGGTTATTCAATGCATATTTGTGATTGAATATACAAAATCATTGGGCATTTGGTGCTTTTTATGTATATTCCATTTATTTTCGTATGATAATATTTTTAAGAAAAGTTTTTTATGCATTATTCTGTATTTATAAACACCCGTGATTTGTATCTACAATTATATAACTACTTAGGTTATGAACATTATAAATTAGGTGTGTTACACTCTATTATAGATAATATAAAAAAGTAAATCCACATTATATTTTATACATTAATTTGAATATTTATGATTAAATAATTTATAATGCACATATTTAGCCATTTCTTCAGAATTAGTTAGTACCATCAATGTGTCATTGCCACCTACTGTCCCTAATATTTCATTAATATTCATTCGATCAATGAAATAATTAATGCATTGCGCAAATCCTGGAGATGTTTTGATAAGTATGTAGCTATCTTTTATTATGATACTTTTAATTTCACTGTCATAATAATGTAGCAGTTTCGTTTTAGCATCCATTTGTTGCGTATTATCTAACTTCTTATAATAGGATTGATTACTTACAGCTGGAACTTTAAAAATCTTTAATTCTTTCAAATCTCTTGAAATCGTAGTTACGCTATAGCGCACCCCGAAATGCGTATCAATGTAATCTGCAATCTCTTCCTTTTTGTTAAATCGGTTATTCTTAACTACCGTTGCGATGAGATCTAGACGTTTATTCTTTTTCATATTATAAACTCCCTCTATCCCTATACAGCCTACTGCTATATTTATGTTTTACTTTTAACGTATCATTTTTTTGTCTTTCTTTGTGTGGGGTATTTCATAAAATCTGTTATAAATTTAATTATTTACATAAAAACGCCCCAAAAGTAAGATTTATCATCCAACTATTGAGGTGTCTTTCAAGTTATGCTATTTTGATTCTTTCATAGCTTGTTTTACAGTGCTATAGCCCATTACCACGCGATCAACTTTACCGTTATCTACATCAAACCATACCGTCATTCCTTTTGAATTTGGTTGGTAGAAATAGATACCTGTTGTATTATGCTTTTGGTTATTTACCTTTTGTAAATCTTTACCGTAAGTTTTATTTAATTGATCCAATGTCATTTTACCCGTTACGTTTAAATCAAGTAATGATGCTGTTTTACCATCTTTCGAAACGTTTCTAAAATATTGATCATATTTTTTCACATTTTTAGATGATGTTGTTGCTTTCAATTTAATACCGTTGAATGTGACATTTTCAGCTTTTACCGCATTTTTAAAATGTTTATCTAATACAAAAGATACGTCTTGACCTGCATATCCTTTATAATTGTAATATGCAGATGTCGCATTCGCTTTAGAATGAGTTGTGTTTGTTGTAGCTTTAGATTCAGCATGTGCAATAGATGTTTCCGTCAATGCACTCGTAACACCTACACCAAATAATGTGCTTAGTGCTAATGTCGTTGCGACTAATGTTTTTGTAGTTTTTCTCAAATTAGAAGCCTTCTTTCTTTATAACTAAACATATCATACGCCATTCTTGATTGTTATACAATTTTGGTTAACTAATTAGAAGTGTTTAATATTTGATGTAATGTTGTTTATAATTACACAAAATTAAATTTCACAAATAGTTAAATAATTTTTTATATAAATTATGTTATACTAAATATAGGAGTAACATCCCCATTAACTCCTTCACAAAAAGTTATATTATGTAATAACTATAGCCATAAGTTTACTTCCCCTTTGTTAAACTTATGGCTCTTTTATATAGTCTTTTTTACTTTTCCAAAATAAATATAAAATTACTTTATATTGTAGAAAACCACTTCCAAAATGCGAACATATGTTCTATAATGAATTTGAGGTGGTTAACATGATTCCAAATCCTAATGCGCCAGATGAGTATAAATATGAAACAGATTATCGTAAAATACCAAGACAATATCTAGACGCTAACATTCCTCAAGGACGTGGCATGGTGAAGTGGGCTCCCTTTGCGACAATGCCAGAACAATATCAACGATTGAATGATTTTATTGAGGAACAGAATAAAATTGCCATGCCTTCATTGTCAGATGATCAATTCGAAGATATCAATCGACAGCTCACTTGTAAATTCACACAGCACCAACTGGCAATGATTAGTTATTGGAGAAATGGCTATATCCAATCAATTGCAGCGTATATACGTCGTATCGACTCGCTAAATCGCTGTATCACAATTAGTAACGAGAACGGTTCACAAACGATGAAACTCGATTTTGAGGTTATTTGTAATGTAGAGTAAGTGTGCTGCGTAATTAGTGACTCATATCATTGAAACATGAGTTTTATTTTAACTAGAGATAAATTAAAGCGCATAGATGAGGAAGTCCCATTTATGCGCTCTTCTAAATATTATTTACTTGTTGTAAAGCCTACGTAACTAATATCTACTTCTACAACTTTATTGTTATTAAGAACAAATGATGTTGCTAAACCATCTTTATTTGGTTTATAAACGTAAATACCGCTACCTTTAACATTATTGTTGCCTTTTACTTTTTTCAAATCTTTACCATAAGCTTTTTTAAGTTGACTGTACGTTAAATCGCCTTTAACTATAAATTGTAATTTATTCGCTTTTTTGCCATTGCTTGTTACGCCAGTAAATTTCTGATTATACTTTTCTTTTACAGTTGTGCTATTTGTTTTAGCAAGTTTGATACCATTAAATTTAATGTTGTCGTGTTTGATTGCGTTAATAAAGTTCTTGTCTGTTAAGAATTTAGCGTCTTTATCAACGTAACCATTATAAGAGTAGTAATACCCTTTAGTTTGCGTTGCTGCATGGGCAGTATCTTGTACTGGTAATACAGCGCTACTCACTCCTAAAAGTGTTCCAAATGCTAATGTTGTTGAGGCAATAGTTTTAACTACTTTATTCATGTTAGTCCTTCTTTCTATATTAGAATTACACTTCATTTATATTATCGCACAATACATACAAACATTCACTGTACTTAAGACCTATTTATCAAAAATTTTAGTAAACAAAATTTAATATTATAAAATTGTGTAAATACTATCTATTTTATGAAGTTTTATTATAATAAGATAAAGAAATGAATTAAGGACGGAGGATACACCTTGAAAAAAGTATTGGCAGGTAGCGTCATTTTATTACTTGTTGTTGCTTTAGGTTTTTCAATATTCTTTGCAGCAACTGGTACTAAACAATCAAATTCAAGTGATGATCATAAAACTGAGAAGCATGATAAAAAAGAGAAGAAAGATAAAACGAAAGAAGAACAAACTGATGAGCAATCTACTACATCTGATAATGGAGAAAATGCACAATCAGAACCAACGTCAAACAACACTGTAAACACGCAACAAAGTTATTCTACACAACAAAATAACTCGACGACAACTCGAACACAAGAATCTAAAACAAAAGAAAGCAGTTCAAGACAAAAGAGTTCAGAAAGTGCTACTTCAGAAAAAAATACTAAAGAAACTCAAACAACACAACAACCAAGTACACAACAACCTTCTACGCAACAGCCATCAACATCACAACCTAGCACACAGAATAAAACGACAACTAATAATAGTTCAACACAAAGTTCAAGTAGTTCTGGTAGTTCAAGTGATTCTAAAGATAAAAATTAAACATAGTAACAATAAATATATAGCACATAAAAAGCATTCTAGCCCATTTATAAGGTTAGAATGCTTTTTATAGTACAAATATCGTTTCCGTAACTACTCAGTTACTTTACTTTCAGCCACGCGCTTAGAAATTTTACGCATAATTGGATCTAAGACTGGTTTGACTAAGATACCTAAAATAAAGAATCCTAGTCCAAATAGTATTAAGATAATCATTTTCGTAATTAAAATTTCTGGTACAATGCCACCTACCGTTTCACGTAAAGAATCTATCACATACGTGAATGGTAAATATGGTGAAATCGTTTGGAAGAACTTAGGTGCAGTTACAACTGGGAATGTTCCTCCACCACCAGCAATTTGTAATACTAGTAAAATGATTGCAATAGCTTTACCTGGGTTTCCAAGTAATGACACGCATGTATACACAATCGTATTAAAGACAATAGCACCACACAGTGCGACTAAGATAAACAATGTCGGCGATTCAACCTGCGCTTTCAAAATAACCAAGTCACCAATCGTTACAATCAATGCTTGAATGATACCCATCATTATAAAGAAAGCACCTTTACCTAAATAAATTTGACGTTTCGTTAACTCATCTTCCAAGGCTTCATGTTTATTATCTACAGACAATAAACTTACTAGTAATAATGCCCCTACCCATATAGATAATGACGTATAGAATGGTGTCATACCTGAACCATAATCTTTAACTGGGAAGACATCTACTTGTTTCTTATGAATAGGATTCGCAACCACATCGGCTTGTTTCTTCAAGTCATTCTTCAACGCATCAATCACTTTATCTACCGCATCATCTTCATCTAATTTTTTAAATATTTTATTCGCTTTGTTTAAATCTTTTTCAATATCTGGCAAACGGTTTTCAGAGAAATTAGCTAAGTTTGCTAACGCTTCTTTCGCACGTGGTTGATTTTGATTTAATAAATCAACGGCATTGTCATACTTATTGAACAATGTCGGTAAGTTCGTATTTACTGTTGCTGTAGCATTCGCAAGTTGTTGCTCTAAATCTGGCAAATCATTACGAACAAAGTCAGCTGCATTCGCTACGTCTTTTTTCACTGTAGGGAAATATTTCTGAGCAGTTTGCATAGCATTAATATAGGTTTGTTCTAAAGCAGGTAATTCGCTTTGAATGTTAGCTATACGATTCTGTCCATCTGTAACTATATCCTGACCAGCAATGATAACACGATTAATCGTATTTAATTTAGATTGAACGTCTGATAACGTATTCTGACCTCTGCTTAATTCTTGTGTAATTTGATTAGATACAACTAACAAACGATTGTTTAAGTCGTTTTTAATGAAATCACGATAGTTACCTAACGCTTTATTTAAATCTGGTAACGAACGCAATACGTTAACTGCTTCTGCTTTACCTGAACTACCATTTTTTAGTGCATCAATGAGTTGATTCGTTGAACGTAATGAATCGCTGATACGATTATTGGCACTCTCAACTTGTTTAATTTGAGACGATAAATCGACATGTTCTCTTTTTTCTAATTCTTTTAACACGTCTATCAATTGTTGATTACTTTTCGAGCTATTTTCAAGACGTGTTTTTAAGTTACGTAACATATCATTAAATTCAGTCGGTCGATTAGAACCAATAACACCATAAGATATATCTTTCAAGGCTTTAATGTCTGACTGTGTTGCTTTCGCTTGATTATCAGAATTACTTGAAAGTGTTAATAATGCTTCTGCAAGCGCACTATTCATAGACTTCACGTCATTGTTTGAGACAATTTGATTATCATTCACAGTGTCCTGGCTACTATCTGTGCTCAACTTCTGAATTTGATATTGAGGAAGTCCCGACGTACTTTGTTGACGCAATGCACTATTGGCTTGGTTATTTACTTCTTGAGCACGCCCTGCCGCTTCTTGATAATCACCTACACGTTGCTGAGCAGATGTAAGATAACCTTGTGCATCATTTAAACGCGTATTCGCTAAATCAAGCCCCTCACTAGCAATATCCACGCCTCTATTAATCTTAGGAAATTGTGACGGTATATCATTAGAAGCTACATCTAATAGTTTCTCAATGTTCGGCATATATTCATTAAGTGCTAAGATGAGTTTTGCCTTTTCGTTAAGTGACGGAATGGCTGCATTCACATCATTAAGCTTTTGTTGGGCGTCTAAAATATCGCCTTTGTAATTACCTAATTCACGGAATTGATTTGCATATTTATCAAGATCATCCTGATGATCATTCAAATATTCAATACGATCCGCAATTTTATTGATTTGTGGTAATGAGTCATGTGCCGCATAAACTGCATTTTTTATTTTATTAATTGTAGGTACTTCATCTTCAAGTTGAATACCCACTTTATTCGCTTCTTGTAGTAACGCTTTCGTGACGGTTTCATTGAACTGTTTATTTGCTTCGTCAACGATGACCGTTGAACCTGTATCGGTCATTTTCGGTGCGACGGCATTGATTTTTTGATTAACTTTATATTCGATATCGGCTTTTTGTGGTTTATTTCTTAATGTGCCAGTAATTTGATGCGAGAATTCTTTAGGTATGTATATGCCAGCATAATATTTACCCATTTTAATTTCATGGTCTGCCTTTTCCCGGCTAACGAATTGCCAATCAAATTTATCGTTTTTCTTAAGATTGTCTTCTAATGTATTACCAACATTAATTTTCTTGCCACGAACTTTGTCACCCTTGTCCTCGTTCACAACGGCAACCTTGATATGACCTGTATGACTATAAGGATCCCACATAGCCCATAAGTTGAACCAAGCATAGAAAGACGGTAATATCGCAAGTCCTGCTAGTATAACCCAAACTGCTGGCGTCTTAGCAATTCGCTTCAAGTCCGTTATAAATAATTTTAGTGCGTTTTTCATTTTCACACTCCTAAAAATGAAATATTAAGATTTTATCTCAAAATGATGTTAAGTATTGTTTTTTTCTTTATAGAGTTAGTATAATACTTTTATTAAGCAAAGTAATAATTAGTTGATACTTATCAACTAAAAATCATAATAAATATTATATCAAATTCTGATATATTCGCATACCACCATAATTAATTTGATAGGAGGAAAAGAGCGTAATGTCGAAGCATAAATTCATGATTTACTTTTTAACAACAACGCTAGTATTACCAACATTTACGACTAGCATTGCACATGCTGAAGACACAAACGAAGATGCTAAGATGAAATCATCTAGCACACAAGAGGAACAGACTGATCATAATGAAGATGTAAATGACAATAATATTAATGAAGCATCTCAACCAGACGATACTCAGTCCGATAACACATCTTCTGAAGCACCTACTAAAGAAGATTCGAAGAACAAGATAAAACGAGAAAAGTCTAAGTCATCAAATACGTCATCAGAGGAGAAAGATGATGACAACACAAGCGTATCTCGCAGTCATCAAAAGCGTGATAAAAATACAAATAACACTTACCGTACACCCCTTTCTCCAATCTTTGACGCAACTCATTCTAGTGGTTTACCTGCTTCTAACTTTTTAAATCCTGATTTATATCAAAATGGATTTAGCCTAACTCATTTAATTGCATCATTATTTAATTTCGATAGTGATATTTCAGATTATGAGCAACCCGCAAGCACTAATGAAGCAGATGATGACACGCATTCTACAAATGAGCAAGATACTGATTCACAAGACCAAGATCAAACAGAACATAGCGCTTCATCTTCTGACACAACGGATCGCGAACATGATGACATACAGCAAAGTAGTGAGCAAGCTAACCAATCAGATAAGACTTCACGACAAGATGATATAGATACAAATCAACAATCAACTGCCAATCAAGATAAGGACGATGCAAGTGTTAGTAAAGCGTTAGATGCCATTGATGATTTCGTCTCAGATGAAACAGATGATGATAAAGATAATCAAGGAAGTAATAATACAGATACCACTAATCATCAATCAGATAATGACGATACAAGCACTGACTCAAAAAATGATTCTAGTAAAACATCATCTTCTGATAGTAATAGTCTATCTGAATCTGCCTTAGACACTGTGCTCGATAAGTATAGTGAAGATGCTAAAAAGACGCATCAAGATTTCGAATCATCTAAAAAGGATAACGAAACAAACACATCTAAGGGTGAAAAAACAAAAAACAACACGACTAAAGCAAGTAACCCTCAGTTGCCAACTAAGAAGGAGCTTGAACATAAAACTACACCTTCACAGTCATTTGAAGATGACTTTAAGCAAAGTAATACGCGTTCAACTAGTCTGTTCCAAACATTACCTCAACTTAATGGTAGTGATGTAACGGATGGCGATATAACAGTTGTTGAAAATAAAGGTACGCGTGACTTTATTAAGTCTATCGCTAAAGATGCACATAAGATTGGTCAAGATAAAGATCTTTATGCCTCAGTTATGATTGCTCAAGCTATTCTTGAATCTAGTTCAGGAAACAGTACCTTAGCACAAGCACCTAATTATAATTTATTTGGTATTAAAGGTAGTTATAAAGGACAATCTGTAAACTTTAATACGCTAGAAGCTGGTAATGACAACAGTATGTTTAGTATTAATGCTGGGTTCCGTAAATATCCAAGTACTAAAGCATCATTGGAAGATTATGCTGATTTAATTAAAAATGGTATCGACGGTAATCCAACAATTTATAAACCTACTTGGAAGCATGAAGCTATAGATTATCGTGATGCGACACGACATTTAAGCCGTACGTATGCTACAGACCCTAACTATGCTACTAAATTAAATAGCTTAATCAAACACTATCACTTAACTGATTTTGATAAGAAAAAAATGCCAGATTTAGATCAATATACTAAACAAACATCTAGTGGAGAAGATACTTCAGGTAGTGAGTTTAAATCATTTGAAATCACAGATTCGTCATCACCTTATCCTCAAGGTCAATGTACATGGTATGTATACGAACGTGTTCAACAATTTGGTAAGAAAGTAGGTAGCGACTGGGGAGATGCCCATAACTGGGATAATCGTGCAGAACGTGACAACTATGATGTCAGTCAAACACCTTCTACACATAGCGCAGTCGTCTTTGAAGCAGGACAAGCTGGTGCGCATGATGTATATGGTCATGTTGCCTTTGTTGAAAAGGTAAATAAAGATGGCTCTATCGTCATCTCAGAATCTAATGTCAAAGGTTTAGGCATCGTGTCATATCGCACAATTGATGCTAGCACAGCTGAAGCCTTACACTATATTCAGCCTAAATAATGCTGATGTGAGTTAAATAAGATAACATATAAAAAAGGTGGTGCACCCGATTTGGGTGAACCACCTTTTTAATTCATCTATTATGAATAAATTAATACTTGAGTGATAAGCATGCCACCACCGAAGATGAATACGAAGGCAACGACTGGCCATACGAATTTCAACCAGTGAGAGTACTTCATGTCTAACATTTGTAATGTTGCCATTATCAATCCTGTTGGTGCTAAGAATAACATTGCATATTGACCAAATTGATATGCTGTTACGATAACAAATCTAGGAATACCTACTGTATCAGCAAGTGGTGCAAAGATTGGCATTGCAAGCACTGCTAAACCAGAAGATGATGGAATAATGAAACCTAGGAAGAAGAAGATAATCAACAATATTACAATGAAGATTGGTCCACTTACACCTTGTACAAGTGATGAACTGAAGTTCAAGATTGTATCTGAGATTAATCCATCATTCATAATCATATTGATACCACGTGCCAAACCAATGATTAGTGATACCCCTACCAAACTTGATGCACCTTCTACAAATGCATCGACGACCACTTTCTCGCCAAGTCCATCTTTACCTAATGCTACCATTAACATGATTACAATTGTAAATGCTAAGAACATTGAGGCCATGATTGGGAACCACCAACCTTGTGTCATAACGCCCCATACCATGATTGGGAATGGTAAGATGAATAAAATTAAAATGATTTTTTTGCGTAGTGTAAATGGTTTTTCTCCGCCATCATCGTTAATAACTGACCATTGATTTTCAAATTTAGTTTTATCTTCATATGTGTAAGATGCTTTAGGATCTTTTTTAATTTTTTTAGCGTACCAGTATAAATAACCTACTGTAAATATTGTTGCCACAATTAAGCCAACAATTCTCCAATATAAACCATCTACGAATGTTGTACCTGCTGCATTTGATGCGATAACAACTGAGAATGGGTTAACTGTTGAGAATGTACTACCTACAGAACTTGCTAGGAAGATTGCCCCAACACAGATAATTGAGTCATATCCCATGGCAATAAAGATGGGTACGAGTATTGGATAAAATGCTACCGCTTCTTCTTCAATACCACAAAGCGTACCACCTAGTACCATTAATACTGACACCATGAATACAAGTAAAAATTCATGACCTTTAGTTTTTTTAGTAAGTGCTAAAAGTCCTGATTCAAATGAACCACTCTTTTGTACAACACCAATGAGTCCACCTAATACTAAAATAAATACCATTACATCGACTGCTTCAATTGTACCGTTAACCATGCTTGATGTAATTTGATCTGGTCCAGCAGGTTTTTGTTCTAATCGTTCGTATGTTCCAGGAATTGAGATAGGTTTATTGATGGCACCTGATTTAAATTGGTCTACATCAATTTTTACACCTAATTTATCTAATTGTTCTTGTGTTCCAGGGACTGTTTTTGATTTATTATGAGCATCGACAATTTTAAATTCATGAGCACCGCCATCATAGGATAACTTAGAGTATGCACCAGCTGGTATCATCCACGTTGCCATAACAGCGATTACAGTTAAAATAAATAAAATTGTAAATGCGCCAGGCATCTTAAGCGAGAATCGTTTTTTCCGTCCTTTGCTAGTACTATTAGTAACTTCGTTAGTGTGTGTCATGCTTTTCAACCCCTTTAAGTATTTTTTATCTATGAAAATGCTATACACATTTAAAACGTATACTTTGTGAAAATTTGTTAATTAAGCAACTTTGTGAAAAATTTCTCAATTTCTTTTTCCACTATTAGTGTATGTCTAATGCACTTTACAATCAATATGAATATTAAATAAAATGTAAATATTTTAGATTATTCCATAATTATTTCACATAACTTTACCAATAATTTCTCAAAATTCACTTGCTATTTTCTAGGAATTGTGCAAGCGCTTTCCTAACCGATGTTGAGCCTCTTTTTCAAAAAATAGGCGTAGATAACATAAGTAAGTAATGATTACTCAGTTATCCACGCTTTAAGTTTGTATTTAATGTTTAGTGTTTTGTTGTTTACGACGACCTAACCCTATTAAAGTACCCCCAGCAATCACTAATAACACTGTTACTGGTAGCCAAGACTTTTTAACTACTTCTCCAGTATTTGGTAAAGATAGATTCCCTTCATCATCAAATAAGCCACTTAAAAATCCATCATCATCGCCTAATTGTCCCAATGATAATCCTTGTACAGGATTAGGAATATCTTCAATATTGTCTAACAGACTTCCTCCTGAATTAAGACCATCTAATAGACCACCACCAGTTAGTCCATCTAGTAAATGAGACCCTTGATTAAGAAGATTAGAACTTGATGTACTACCATTAATGCGATCAAATAGTGAAGGTCTATTGGTAATAGGATCTAAGATATAATTCAAATTATTTTTTGCAGTGTCGAGTTTATTTTGCAACTGTAATAAATCTCCACCTGTACCGTTTAATGCATTTTTCACTAAATCTAACGCATCAGCTTTATCCGTTTGAACTCTAGCGATAAGATCTGCCAACGCCTTCGCTTGTGTTTGATTTAACTTTGTAGCTAATAACGTTTCAATGGTTTGTTTAGGGGCTGACGATTTATCTAGTACGTCTTTAAGAATATCATCAGCTGTTACTGACTGATTTGCATTAATTTTTTGCTTCACTTGATTTACTAATTCTGAACTAGATAAATTCTCTTTAGCAAGCTGTTTAGCTATTTGTGATGCTTCATTATTTCCTAAACGTGTTGAAAGCAATGTTTTGATTAAAGCCTCTTTATCAGGTGTTTGATCAAACATGGATGCCAAAATATCATCACTTGTTGTCGTTTTGAGGTTGTCGATATGTTTCATCATTTGATCTGCTATTTGCTTATCTGACTGACCGTTAGTTTTAATCTGCTTGGCTATCTTTTGAGCTTCGTTTTTACTAAAGACACTTCTTAAGATTTGTTCGACTGTTGCTTGCTTATTTGAAGATTGTTCTAAGCGGCCACTTATTTGATCTCGGTTCGCTTTAACATTTTGTCGAACATTTCTAATATCTTTTTCAACATTTTGCTTTTGCTCATTAGTCAAATTGTTGTTTTGCTTTACTTGTTGTTCTAACTGTCTCAATTGCTCAAGTTTATGGTCACTGTAACGTTTCGATGTGTTATTTTGTTTATTTTCAACTTTTGTAATGGCTTGATCAATTTTTTGATTAGCAGATAATTCGTCAGTTAATGCATCAATATGACCCTCTTTTGAATCAATCTTGTTTGACTTATGGCTGATATCATCTTTATCTATCTGTTTGATACCACTTAGAATACTTTTATCTGATGCAGTATTAGTATTATCTTTTGAATGCGATTCTGTTGAATTGTCATCTTGAATGGATGAGTCAGTTTGATCTCGAATATCTTCTACAGATGAATGTGCACTTTCTTTAGTTGATTCTATGTCATTTTTAACATTATCCATTTCATCCAATATTGAGGTATCATCATTTTCTTCATTCATGTGATTCGTAATGTCTTGAGAAGATGCTGATTGTCCACTACTTATTTGGCTATTTTCACTATTATTTGTGGAACCTTGTTCCGACTTCATATCTTCACTTTGTTGATGGGTATCAACCTTTTCAGATAGAGAATCTAAATCGGCTATTATTTTATCTAATTCATCTAGCTTATCTCCTTCATTCGTTGATGATTGCTCAGCAGTTGAGAGTGAAGATTCATTAGAAGTGCTTGCTTTTTCACCAGTTTCTCTAGTACTTTCCTCATTTGATATACGGTCTTCTTCCTGTGCATCCCTTAAAATTTGATCAATTCCAGACTGATTACGTGCATCTTCAATATCTTCTTTATAACTTTTAATATCAGTGGCTTGTAGGTACTTCAAACGGTCAATTTTTGTTTTCGCTTTATCTATCGCTTTATCAAGTTTATTTTGAACAGATGTCATTTCACTTGAAACGTTGTCGATGCGGTCATTTGATTGTGCAACTCCATCTTTGGTAAATCCATAACCCACTAATGTTCCACTCATTAACAACACTGAACATGACACTTTTAAATACGAATTAAATTTAGAATGTTGTCTAAGCTTCTTCACGCATATCACCCTTTTTATTAATATTCCACTTCATTATATAACATTTAATTTAAAACTTATACTTCTGTTTTTTGAAAATTAATTAAAGGTTCCAAACATTGACCAGTCATAGATTTTTATAATTTTATACGTTTAGTGTTGATTTTTTTAGTATCTGTAACCTTAACAGAGTATTGGTACGCATTAGTTAAATCAATAAGAGATAAGAATTTATTATGACCAGCACCTGTATCAATATCTAGTATATTTTTCTTTTTATATAATTCATCGTTTTTTAACCCATAGCGATAATTAGGAATATGTCCATGTATCAAATATTTATTTTTAGGGATGTTTCTATTTAAATTATGGTTATAATGACCAGTAGTATATTCCTTAATCTGTTTATTTAAAGGTTTAGACGTATCTATACCAGCATGCGCAAATATGTAATTATCTATGACCTCGATTGTCGACAATTCTCTTAAAAATTTGTGCCAGCGTTTGATTTTTTTATCTTTACTTTCTAACCAACGCATCTCATGATTGCCAGCCAAGGCAAGTGCACCTCGACGTTTTAAGCGTTTCACTAACTTCAAAGTCCCAAATGAATCGGGTCCATTATTAACATAATCTCCCATTAAAACGAGTTGATCTTTTCTCACATTAAAATTAACTGCCTTTAAAAGAGTGACGAGTGCCTTCCGATGACCGTGTATATCAGAAACCACAAGTATCCTTTCTTTCATACTTCCTTCTCTCCTAACCTACGACTTATTGCATATTAATATAAAATCACTGTTTAACTAACTTTAAACAAATTATTAACGTGTCCTCAAAATTCTTTATTTATTATAGAAAATAGTATAAACAAAATATATATTTTGGGGAAATCAATTTATGAATACAAAGCAATTACTCATCTTTAAACATTTCGTTGAGGCACAAAACGAAAACGCCGTCGCTGAAAAACTTGGTATCACACAACCAACGGTAACTTTTCATTTGAAAAACTTAAGCAAAGAATGTGGGTTACCTCTATATTTCAAAAAAGGTAAACATTTCAACCTCACTGAAGCTGGTGAATTACTCTATCGGAATGCGAATAAAATGCTTAATTTAATAGAAGAAACAACAGATATGATGGAAGATTTCAAACAATCTAAACGAGGAACTTTAAGAATTGGTGCGAGTCACGCTCCAATCTATAGCATTTTACCGTCAACATTTAAAAACTATATGCATGAACATCCAAATATAGATATTAACTTAACAGTAGATACTGCGCCAATTATTATCGAGAAAGTTAAAGACCGTAAGATTGATATTGCTGTCATAGCTGAAAAAGGTTTTAACGAGGGTGAACTACAAGTCAAACGTCTTCATGAAAATCCATTAGTGCTTGCTATGGACAAACGTCACCCACTTGCTCAAAAAGATCATCTTACTTTAGAAGATATTAGTAGTTACCGTTTTATCATTCATAATAGCGGAGCAACTCGAGACAGTATAGACGAATGGCGTAACAAGAACTTTATCAACTTAGACGTTCACATGGAAACCAATAGTATTAGCAGTATCCTTACAACAATAAAAGATTCAAATTACTTAAGTTTAGTCAGTGAAAATGCTATAAGTCATCATCCAAGCATTATTAGTAAGACTTTGCCTAATGCCCCAACCACAAGTTACATCTCACTCATATACCGTAATGATAGACATCTCACTTCTATTATCCAAGATTTCATCACATTAATATATAACACTAAATAGTTCCTGCAAATTTGAGCAATCACGTTGATTAAATATTTATTAACATGATTGCTCTTTAATACTATCCGTCCTTCTACAGTTGCTTTCTGTTTCTTTTCTCAAAATAATTCAAATACGTATAGTTTGAAAAGTCAGTTTATTATTACCTTTATAAAATATTAAGAATGTATAAATTTTGTTAATAAACTTTCCAAAAAGTTATAACAATTTTACAATATATTAATAAATCGCTATAAAAAAATACGCTTACATAATATAATAGATTTGAAAGAAAGATATACATATTAATCAATTTGCTATTTGTACTTTTTTGATTAGGAGGTACGGTTAATGCTCGTTCTTTCCATCATTTTATTACTTTTAGGTCTAATTTTAATCGGTATTAGTAGATTTGTTGCATACCAACATGACATTGACCTCAGAGAAAAAATTTATATTCCTGGCGTAATTTTTGTCTTAATAGGTGCATTACTTCTCCTGTTTTATTTAATGAACTAACTACATCGCAAGTCTACATACCAAATTATTTTCAGGTATACCATCATCACGAGGTTACCTGTTTTCTTATATATCCCCTTAATACACGCTATTTTCACCAACAATTTTTCCAAAGTGTTGCATTTTCCAAC
>ERZ1023420.70-NODE-70-length-53295-cov-10.689857_pt1 | contig 53295 bp, 50 predicted proteins | sample MGYA00380512_ERZ1023420 | MGnify/ENA primary metagenome ERZ1023420 (study PRJEB33173, sample SAMEA4830390) | metagenome | study: EMG produced TPA metagenomics assembly of the PRJEB25223 data set... | reverse complement strand
TATTAGATCCTTATTTCAAAGGTACTGTCACATAATATCAAGATGCATTGAGAGATGTAGGAGCAACAGGTGTACGTAACGGCGTACCAACACCTGGATTCTCTGCCAGCGTAAACTACTATGATAGTTATCGCTCTGAAAATTTACCAGCAAACTTAATTCAAGCACAACGTGACTATTTCGGTGCACATACGTATGAACGTAAAGATAAAGAAGGTATCTTCCATACTCAATGGGTTGAAGAGTAATCACATACTAGTTACAGAAGTAAACCAATTCAATGGTTTACTTCTTTTTTAAAAATTATGCAAACGATTGCACAAAATGATTGACTTCCTAATACGAATACTATACCATGAAAATATAAGATGATTGAAAGCGTTTACTAAAGTTTAAAGATTGAGGTGATATACAACGGTTACAATTAAAGATGTTGCCAAAGAGGCTAATGTAGCTACATCTACAGTATCGAGGGTGATACGGAACAATGCGAAAATTAGTGAGGCAACTTCAAATAAAGTCAAAGCGGCTATGTCCAAATTAGGATACATACCCAATCAAGCGGCAAGAACATTAATAACAAATAAAACAATGACCATTGGATTAATACAGAAAAGTTCCACTCCTGAAATACGTCAAAATCCATTTAATAGTGACGTTCTTAATGGTATTAATCAGGCATGTAATGTAAGAGGCTATTCAACTAGAATGACTGTGTCGGAAAATAGCAGGGACTTATATCATGAAGTAAAAACAATGATTCAATCTAAAAGTGTGGATGGATTTATTCTTTTATATTCATTGAAAGATGATCCTATTGAGCATCTACTTTATGAGTTTAAAGTTCCTTATCTTATAATTGGGAAATCTTTGAACTACGAAAATATCATACATATTGATAATAATAATATCGATGCAGCTTATCAATTAACACAATATTTATATCATTTAGGACACCGCCATATATTATTTTTACAAGAATCTGGACATTATGCAGTTACAGAAGACAGAACAGTAGGATTTAAACAATACTGTGACAACGTTAAACTTTCAAATGACTGTATCGTAATAAAGTCCATGAATGATTTACGTGATTGTATAAAGCAATATTGTATTGATGCTATTCATACGCCTTCAGTGATTATAACGTCTGATGCTATGTTAAATATGCAATTATTAAATGTGCTTTATGAATATCAACTACGCATTCCAGAGGATGTACAAACTGCCACGTTTAATACATCTTTTCTCACTGAAAATGCAACACCATCTCAAACAAGCGTAAACATTAACCCAGATGTATTAGGCCTCACAGCAGGCAATACAATCATTGATGTATTAAGAAATGAAACTATTTCTTTTAGAGAAAAATTGATTTCAACTCAAATAGTTGAAAGGGTATCAACTACAAAAATATAAAGGAGCATAATTATGAATAAAAATTGGTGGAAAGAAGCAGTAGCGTATCAAGTTTATCCAAGAAGTTTTAATGATACTAACAATGATGGTATTGGTGATTTACCAGGTGTAATCGAAAAATTAGACTATCTTAAAGACTTAGGTATTGATGTTATATGGCTAAGTCCAATGTATAAATCACCTAATGATGATAATGGATATGATATCAGTGATTATCAAGATATTATGGATGAATTTGGTACAATGGAAGATTTTGATCGTCTATTAAAAGGTGTACATGACCGTGGTATGAAACTAATATTAGATTTAGTCGTTAACCATACATCTGATGAGCATCCTTGGTTTATTGAATCAAAATCTAGTAAAGAGAACCCTAAAAGAGACTGGTACATATGGGCAGACCCTAAAGATGATGGTTCTGAACCAAATAATTGGGAGAGCATTTTTAATGGTTCAACATGGCAATTTGATGAAACAACTAATCAATATTACTTCCATTTATTTAGTAAAAAACAACCAGATTTAAATTGGGATAATCCAGAAGTACGTGAATCAGTATTCAACATGATGAATTGGTGGTTTGAAAAGGGTATTGATGGATTCCGTGTCGATGCTATTACACATATCAAGAAAACATTTGAAGCTGGTGACTTACCTGTACCAGAAGGAAAAAAATATGCTCCAGCCTTTGATGTAGATATGAATCAACCTGGTATTCACAATTGGCTACAAGAAATGAAAGATGAGTCACTAAGCCAATATGATATTATGACTGTTGGAGAAGCCAACGGTGTAACTCCAGATAATGCAGAAGAGTGGGTTGGAGAAGATAAAGGTAAATTCAATATGATCTTCCAATTTGAACATTTAGGTTTATGGAGTACTGGTGATTCTCAATTTGACGTTAAATCATATAAAGAGGTGTTAAATCGCTGGCAAAAGAGACTAGAAGGAATTGGTTGGAATGCACTTTTCATAGAAAACCATGATCAACCTCGTCGTGTATCAACTTGGGGTAACGATAAAGATTACTGGTTTGAATCTGCTACAAGCCATGCCGTTGTGTATTTCTTACAGCAAGGTACACCTTTTATCTATCAAGGACAAGAAATTGGTATGACCAATTATCCTTTTGAAAGTATTGAAACGTTTAATGATGTTGCGGTTAGAAATGAATATAAAATTGTAAAAGAACAAGGTGGAGACGTTGATCAATTATTAGATAAGTATAGAATGGAAAATCGTGATAATTCTCGTACACCTATGCAATGGAATGATTCTACAAATGGTGGCTTCACAGAGGGAAAACCTTGGTTCCCTGTTAATCCAAATTATAGAGATATTAATGTAGCTCATCAATTAGAAGACGAGCATTCTGTACTTAATTTTTACAAAAAATTGATTCAATTAAAGAAATCTCATGAAATTTATACGTACGGACAGTTTGATTTAATTGATGCAGAAAATGAAAATGTGTTTGCTTATACTAGGCAATTAGAAGGCAAAACTGTAGTGGTTGCAGGTAACTTAACTGATAAACAAAGTTCATTAACATTACCTTTTGATATCGATGAGAATGCAATCAAATTACATAACTACAATAGTCAATTAGATTCAAAATCACTTAAGCCATTCGAAGCATTTGTAGCAGAAATTTAATTCATAAGCAATATTAGGACATACTTTTTTTGTCCTAACCTCGTTTTCTTTTGAAAAATAAAAAATCATTTTACGGCCGTAAATAATACATGACTCATATATTAGAGATGATATAATAAATAAGTCGCCTATCTCTCAGGCGTTTATCTATACGCAGAGAGGGGGTGCTAAAATGGCAGATATTCTTGTGCACATCGTAGCCACAGTAACAAGTGGTTGTATTGTTGCGTTATTTTCGTATTGGCTTCGAAACCGTAACAATAAGTAAATAGGCGACAAGCCACACCAAAAAAATCCCCTCACTACTGGCATAGTGAGGGGATTGGTGCATAAAATGCAGATATTCTTGTTAGTTAGATTATAACACTTATCGTTATAGATTTGCAAAAAGATATGGTGCTTTGATTAGAGAATGTATTTCTTTGATATTTACAAATCATAATTTTCTTGTTCAATTGGCAACCATAATTGAATTTTAGTGAATGGGTCCTCAAATGAGACATCAAAGGGATATATTTCAACATATAAGCTATCTCTTTCATAAGGTAAAGTAAGTTGTAAACTTGATTCGATATAATACCAAGCTTCATTAACCGCATAGTCTATTTCACCTTGGAGATTAAATTTCGCATAATGTCTTCCAGGTAATATTCTACTTTCTAAATGAGATGGATATCTATCACTTGGAACACCAATAAATAATTCCAATCCATTATCTAATGGACAAGTGATTACAAACAACTCATATGGACTTATGTTATTATACCTTTTTAAATCTTTTATTTTACCATCAAGAATTAAATCTTCTAAAAAATCAGGAACTTTATAAGGATTAGATAAATTATTTGCTTCAATATAACGTACATAACCTACTAATGCTATATCTTCCGTGGTATCTAGTCTATATGGATAAGGTGCTCGTTCAGTAGTTGTCAACTTTATATATAAACGTTCTTGTAATTTTAATTCATCTTTTTTTGTAGATGCTTGAATTGGTGAAATTCCATGAAAATCACTAAAATCATTCGCAAAATCATTTGAACTATGATAGTTATACTTTTTTGCGACATCTACTAACCTCGAAGAACTTTGAACCATTTCTTTAGCAGCTGCAGTCATTTTTCTTGCGTGTGCGTAATGTTCAGGTGATTGTCCAACAATCATTTTAAATGATTGATCAAGATGGTAAGGAGAAAGACCAACGTAATCACTCAAATCTTGCAAATTAAACGGCTCTAATAAACGATCTTCGATAAATACAATTGCCTGTTGTATCTGCTTGATAACGTCCAAAACTCTCACTCCAATAAATTTACAATCATTAACTTTTATTTTACCTTATTTTTAGAAAATATACATCTTAACATGTGCCATATTGAAAATTTTTTAATAGAAAAGGGTGGTAGGACAAAATTTAAAATCAATTCATTGTCCCACCACCAAAAGAATGACTATAGTTGAAAGAGGCTGGCTATAAGCACATGCTCAATTTAGGTAGCTACTATTAAAATAATACTTGAACTCAAAATATTACTTTAGTCCAGAAGGCTTCACTATAGGCTTATCAATTGTCTATTTATTGTATATCATCCCACCAATGATTACCATCTCTACTTAATAGTAAATCACTTTCTAATGGTCCATTTGTACCTGACTCATAGTTAGGGAAGTTAGGTTCATTCATTGTCCATTCATCTTGTATAACATCAACAAACTTCCATGTAGATTTTAATTCTTCCCAATGTGTAAAGTTTGTAGCATCACCTTTTAAACAATCGAATAATAAATTTTCATAGGCATCCACAGTGTTCATCTTATCTTGAGCACTCATTGCATATGATAATTGAACGGGTTCTGTATCAATACCTTGGATGTTCTTTTTCGCGTTTAAATGAAGTGATATACCCTCATTAGGTTGAATATTAATAACTAATAAGTTTGAATCCAACAATTTATCGGTCTGATAGTATAAGTTCATTGGTACTTCTTTGAACTCAACTACAACTTGAATCGATTTAGATTTCATACGTTTTCCCGTTCTAATATAGAAAGGTACACCAGCCCAACGGAAGTTATCAATTGTTAGTCGGCCTGATACAAAAGTTGGAGTATTTGAATCTTCGGCTACTCGATCTTCATCTCGATAGGCAATGACTTTTTCACCATCAATAAATCCTTCATCATACTGTCCACGTACAAAATTTTGTTTTACTTCTTGAGGTTCAAGCTGTCTAAGTGATTTCAATACTTTAACTTTTTCAGCACGTATATCTTCACTATTTAAGCTAATTGGCGCTTCCATAGCTAAAAGGGCCACCATTTGTAACATATGATTTTGTACCATATCTTTTAATGCGCCACTAGATTCATAATAACCTCCACGGTCCTCAACACCTAATACTTCTGAGGATGTTACTTGAATGTTTGAAATATATTTATTATTCCATAATGGTTCAAACATCGCATTTGAAAAGCGTAAGACTTCTATATTTTGAACCATATCTTTACCTAAATAATGATCAATTCTGTATATTTCTTCTTCTTTAAATGAGCGTCTTAATTGATTGTTTAATTGCTCAGCCGATTTTAAATCACTGCCAAATGGTTTTTCAATAACTAATCGTTTAAAACCAGTAGTATCGGTTAAACCAGATGATTTTAAGTAATCCGAAATAATACCAAAGAATTGAGGTGCCATTGCTAAATAAAATAAGCGATTTCCTTTTAACTGATATTGTGAATCTAATTCATTTGAAAAACTCAATAATGAATAATAACTTTGTTCATCACTTACATCATGTTTAAAATAATAGACATGTTCCATAAATGCATCTATTTGATCCGTATCTTTGACATGCTTTTGGATAGAACTTTTAACTTGTTCACGAAAGACTTCGTTCGTGTAATCTCTACGTCCAATTCCAATTATTGCAATATGTTCATCTAAATTATCTTGTTGAAATAAATGGAATAGTGATGGAAATAATTTTCTATGACTTAAATCTCCGGTAGCACCGAAAATAGTAATTAAACAAGGAATATGTTTAGAATGTTTACTCAAGTTCAAAACCTCAATTCTATTAATACTATGATTGTATTATTATAAATTATATTTGCACCGCTTCAAACTGATTTGCCTAATATTTATTATTTTGCTAGGGCACTTATATAATGGAATGATGCACAATTTAATATCATTATAACTCAAAATGTATCTAATGCATTTATTTTATGTCTTTTTATAGCAAAAATAATCACATATGATAAAATATAATGAAGGAAAAGGAGGCATATGCATGGAAGTTACATTCTTCGGAACAAGTGCTGGGTTACCTACTAAAGAGAGAAATACTCAAGCTATAGCTTTGAACCTTGAACCTTTTTCGAATAGTATATGGCTATTTGATGTCGGAGAGGGCACACAACATCAAATTTTACATCATTCAATTAAGCTAGGAAAAGTTGACCATATTTTTATAACGCATATGCACGGAGATCATATTTTCGGATTGCCTGGACTACTTACAAGCCGTTCTTTTCAAGGTGGAGAAGACAAACCACTGACAGTTATTGGTCCTAGAGGTTTACAGCAATTTATTGAGACTACACTAAGATTATCTGAATCTCATCTAAACTATCCGATTACTTATATAGAAATTGATAATCATTTCACATATCATCATAAAGGATTCTCAATTAGTGCACATTTGTTAAATCATGGTATCCCTTCTTATGGTTATCGCATTGAATCTCCGACGACACCAGGAACAATTGATGTTGAGGCACTTAAATCTATTGGTTTATATCCTGGACCAAAATATCAAGAAGTAAAATCTTATGATAATTTTGAATATGAAGGACAAGTATATAATTCGGATGATTTCAAAGGGCCAGCTAAACCCGGACCAATTATATCCATCTTTGGTGATACAAAACCATGTCAGTCGGAATTAAGCATTGCTAAAGATTCTGATGTAATGATTCATGAAGCTACATACATTGAAGGCGAAAAAACATTAGCAAATAATTATCACCATAGTCATATTGAAGATGTTTTTGAATTAATAAAACAAGCTAATGTAAAAAGAAGCTTAATCACACATTTAAGTAATCGCTATAATCACGAGAATATTCAACTTATTAAACAACAATTAAAGACACATGAAGACGTTCCAAATTTTGAATTTGTTAAAGATTTTGATACGTTTAAAATTTAATAACTACTAATTCTTTAACTCTTTAAAGTAAGTATAATTAAAATTACAAAGTAAGAGACTAGGATATAGAAGTCACAGAGAAATCATTATCCTAGTCTCTTTTACAGTAAAATTTAATTATCTTCATTTTTAGATAATTCAACGCTACGATGAACTGCTGCATTCAAACAATCCTTAAAGATTGCTTCAATATCATGTTGAGCTAATGCATTTAAACCCGCTTGAGTTGTTCCACCTTTAGAAGTAATATTTTTACGCAACTGTTCCATACTTAAATCTGATCTTTCAATCATCTTACTTGTACCAATAATTAAATTTTTAATTGATTCTTCAACTTGATCTTTCTCAAGACCTAAATCTGTACCTGCTTTAACATATTGTTCAAAGACATGATATAAAAATGCAGGACCGCTTCCTGTAATCGCAGTTACTTGATGTAAGTGGTCTTCATCCACCTCAATTACTGAACCAAAAGCATTTACTAAATCGATAACCTCTTCCTTTGATTTAGGTCCAAAATTTCCTGAAAAGCTGATACCTGTTACAGAATGACCAACTTGTGCATTTGTATTAGGCATAATTCGAGCGATAGGATTTTCAACATGTAATTGTTCCTGAATATAATTGATAGGTAAACCAGCCATAATAGAAATAAAGCGATTGTTTTCATTGATGTATGGTTGAATTCTTTGTGCTACTTTTTCGAAATCATAAGGTTTAGAACCTAAGAAGACATAATCTGCGTCTTGTAATAAGTTTTCATCATCGTAGCTGTATTCAACACCTAATTCCTCAGCGAAATTTTTTAACGCTTCTTCATTCGATTTATTTGTTAAGTAAATATCATGTGACTTTAATTTTTTTGAATTAATTATACCTTTGAAGATTGCTTGTGCCATATTTCCTGCACCATAAAATACTAATTTCATTGACAACATCATCCTCACTCTTTAATTTATAAAACCATAGTAACATATTAGTAGCACTTTTTTTATAAAAGTTAGTGCTACTATACGCATGAGCTTTAGCTCAGGTGATCCCGGGGCACTTCTTTTTATATAATAGATAACTTTATGTATGAAATGATTTAGGTTATTATAATCTTAATCATAATTAAAGAGGGTATTACTATGTTAGGTAAACATTATATCGTTACTGGAGGCACTAGTGGATTGGGGCTTGAAATCACTAAGCAACTTATCAAAAAAGGGGCTAATGTTACAATTCTTGCTAGGAACAAAGAAAAGTATAAACAAATCAATTTCAAACCATTTGAAAAAAGAGTACAAATGCTAACTTGTGATTTGCAAGATAAAAATGCTATTAGCATGTTACCACAATATATCGATACTCAAATTGACGGTATCATTTATAGTGCTGGGCTTGGGTATTTTAAATCGATAAGTCAACATTCCACTAATGAAATGTTAGAAACTTACGAAGTTAATATCATCGGTTTTAATTTATTACTGCATGCCTTACTGCCATATTTATCCAAACATGCGAGTATTGTAGGGATTTCGAGTCAAGCAGCATTCATCACACAAGCAAATGCGGCTTATTATGGTGCATCTAAAGCGGCTTTTAATGCAGTTCTAAATGCACTTCGTTTAGAACATCCATCTTACCATGTCATGTTAGTTAATCCCGGACCTGTTCGAACGCCTTTTCACGAAAAAGCAGATCCAAGTCTCGCATATGCACATAAGTATGACGCAATGATGTTAGATCCAACACTATTAGCTAAAGATATTATTGACGGTATTATTAAACGTAAATGTGAAATCAATCAACCTAAATGGATGCACTCCGCTTTAAAATTTTATCAATTATGCCCTAGATTTCTTGAATCGCTTTTTCCATTTTTATTTAAGAACAAACAGTAAATAGGAGTGATTGTATGTTATGTTGTGTGAACCGAGACGTCAAACAATGTATTGAGAATGTGAATACACTATCATCACAAACAATTTTTACTATTACAGATTTATTAGGACAAGACTATTATGATTCATTAGATTCTGCCGAACAATCATTTATAGATTTCAAATTTCATGAACTAATATTAAGAGGGGAAATCATGAATGTAGTCATTAAAGAAGAAAGTGAACATGATAAACATAGGTATTTAAAGCAATATTAAATTAAATCAATTTAAATTGAAACAAAAGGTGTGTAGGACAAGTTTTTAATTTATTGTCCCTAACACCTAAGAGATTATTTAAAAATTAATTAAGTATGTTATCTATTTTAAATGTTGAGTATATTCTAAGTTCTTCACTCTTTCTCGAGCTGCTTTCACTTGATCAAGACTTACTTTTTTATTGTAATTATTAACGTTTTCTTCTAATTGTTGTGGCGAACTAGCGCCAATGATAATTGCGCCAAGTGCATCATGAGATTTTAAATATTCAAAAGATAAAGCACTAAGATTACTTTCTATTTCTTTAACAGAAGCAATCGTTTCTCCTAAATCATGATGTGTATAATCAAATATGCCCTCACTAAATTTATGATCTAAAGCATCAATACTATTGGAAGTTAACAACCCTTTAAATACAGGTCCGCGTGCTAACACTTTAACGCCTTTCGCATGGATGTCACTCAATAATTGTTCTGGACGATTATCAATTAAATTAAATTGCGACATAATTGTCTCGATTTCACTATGTTTTAAATAATAATCAATAACATTTGGGCGTATTGAAGAAATACCATATGCCTTAATGATACCTTCTTGCTTTAATTCATTAAATGCACTAATTGTTTCATCCAATGGATCATCTATTGTACCACCATGCAATTGATATAAATCTATATGATCTAGTCCTAATCGTTTTAATGATCCCTTTACACTTTCTTTAATATATTTCTTAGAAGGGTCCCATGTTGTACCTCCATCTTCAGTAGGGCGATTTCCAACTTTTGTTCCAATTACAATATCATCACGATTTTGATATTTTTTTAAAGCTTTGCCCACAATTTTTTCATTAGTCCCTCTATCATAAATATCAGCAGTATCAAAATAAGTGATACCACTTTCGATCGCTTTTTCAATGATAGGTTCAGCATTAGCATACTCTGTACCTAAACTCATACAACCTAACCCTAATTCTGAAATTTCGATGCCACTTTTTAAAATATTCTTTTGCATGTCCAATCTCCTTCCGATAAACTTTAGGTAACGCATTCATCTTACCAATTTATATAATGAATTGAAAGGGACGTGAATTTAATGGAATTTAATGAAAAGACGTTTGATAGAACAGTAATTTATAATGGCAAAATTATAGATTTAGAAATTCATGATGTGGAGTTGCCTGATGGCAATACATCTAGAAGGGAATTAGTCTACCATAACGGTGCAGTGGCAGTCTGTGCAATAACGCCTAATGACGAAGTATTACTTGTTAAGCAATTTCGTAAACCAGTTGAAAAAGCTTTGTTAGAAATACCGGCTGGAAAATTAGAACAAGATGAAGTTCGTGAAGAGGCTGCCAAACGAGAATTAGAAGAAGAAACAGGTTATGTGGCAAATAATTTAGAATTTATAACAGACATGTATGGTTGTCCTGGATTCACAAATGAAAAACTCACTATATACTTCAGCAATAATCTAAGCGAAGGGCAACTTAACCTAGATGAAGATGAGTTTGTTGAATTGCATAAAGTACCGATTTCAGATATAAAAGCATTGCTTGATAATCATGAAATAGAAGATGCTAAAACCATAATTGGTTTACAATATATATTATTAAATTATAATCATTCTAATTAAGTGCTGTAAAGCTCTTGCATTTAATTGAAAATATTGGTAATTTAGTAATTGAAATATTTTCAATTTAAAATGATTATAATTATTGATAGAGGAGTGTCGCTCCCATGGAAGAACGATTAAATCGAGTTAAACAACAATTACAACAATCTTCATATAAATTAACACCACAAAGAGAAGCCACAGTACGAGTTCTAATTGAAAATGAAAAGGATCACCTAAGCGCGGAAGATGTTTATTTAAAAGTGAAAGACAAAGCACCTGAAATTGGACTAGCAACTGTTTATAGAACATTAGAACTTTTAGCTGAAATAAAAGTAGTTGACAAAATTAATTTTGGTGATGGTGTTGCACGCTTTGATTTAAGAAAAGAGGGCGCTAAACACTTCCATCACCATTTAGTGTGTATGGAATGTGGTAAAGTTGATGAAATTCATGAAGACTTATTACCTCAAGTTGAAGAAAGAGTAGAAACAGAATATAACTTTAAAATTCTTGATCACAGATTAACTTTTCACGGCGTTTGCGCTGAATGCCAAGCTAAAGGAAAATAGATTAACTTATAGACTAGGACAATTTTAAATCATTGTCTTAGTCTTTCTTAACACTATTACATAAAAATGATTTTGAGTTTATTCAAATAGAGGTGTTGTCATGGAAACAATTATCGAGGAATATTTAAAATTTATACAAATTGAAAAAGGTTTAAGTGAAAATACGATTGGCGCTTATCGCAGAGATTTGAAAAAATATCAATTATATATGCAAGAACAAAAAATTGCTCATATTGATTTTATAGATAGACAAACAATACAAGAATGCCTTGGTTCTCTAATAGATCAAGGCGCGTCCGCAAAATCTATTGCAAGATTTATTTCAACAATACGTAGTTTTCATCAATTTGCTTTACGCGAAAAATATGCTGCTAAAGATCCCACCGTTTTAATTGAAACGCCTAAGTACGAAAAAAAACTTCCAGATGTTTTAGATGTTGAAGAAGTAATTCAGTTACTAGAAACACCGGATTTAACTAAAAATAATGGGTATCGCGATCGTACAATTTTAGAATTATTATACGCAACAGGCATGCGTGTTACTGAATTAATACAAATTGAGATAGACGATGTCAACTTAATTATGGGATTTGTTAAAGTTTTCGGTAAAGGGAACAAAGAGAGAATCATTCCTTTAGGTGACACTGTCATTGAATATTTAGATACTTATATCAATACTGTTAGACCTCAATTACTTAAAAAAACGGTAACGAATGTACTGTTTTTGAACTTGCATGGTCGACCTTTGACACGTCAAGGTATATGGAAGCTAATTAAACAATATGGTTTAAGAGCGAATATTACTAAAACTTTGACCCCACACACATTAAGACACTCGTTTGCTACTCATTTATTAGAAAATGGCGCAGATTTACGAGCAGTTCAAGAGATGTTAGGTCATTCTGATATTTCTACTACTCAGTTATATACACATGTTTCTAAAACTCAAATCAGACAGATGTATAACCAATTTCATCCGAGAGCCTAGACCACAAATAAATACTCTTAAATTGGGAGTGGATTAAGAGTACTTTCATAAAAGTTTCCAAAAAGATATTTTATAATTAATGTAAGTCGAGCTACACTAAATTTTATTTTAAATCTTTTCCACTCCTAATATTTTGTTTTTCAATCATCGCTTGATGTCTTGCACTGATTACATCACTTCTATCTCGTTTTTTATGATGATTAACTATATATTCATCTTGAGTTAAAAGTGTTGTAAATTTGTAATCTGGATAAGTATTAATAATCTGTTTTTCAAAAATATTATTTATCGGTATGTATACAGGTTTAAAAGATTTTGAATCTTCAATGGATTTAATTTGACTTAAAATTAATGTTTTATAATCTTGCTCATTAAGTTGCAACAACGTTTTATCATTTGCTTTTTCAAAAGTGCTCAATGACTTTTTCAAAGTTACAAGTGCACCTTTTGTATTACCTCTTCTATAATGGTACATAGCAGTTGAAAATAAAATTAAACTCACTATGCCATCCTTTTTAGAAAAATTTATATTTGATTTCCATGCTTCTTCCAAAATATCATGACATAAGAAATAATGTTGGTGTTTGTGAAAATAATAATAAAAATCGATTAAGGCTTTGTCCAATCCATCTCATCCTTAATTTAATGTTTGTATTATTCATGCTATAATATTTTAGGAAATTATGCACGATAGAGATTCAATATGAGGACGATTAATATGTATGAAGTAAAATTAGATGCCTTTAATGGCCCATTAGATTTGCTACTCCACTTAATTCAAAAATATGAAATTGATATTTATGATATACCAATGAAATCATTAACAGAGCAATATATGCAATACGTCCACGCTATGAAGCAACTAGAAATTAATGTAGCTAGTGAATATTTAGTTATGGCTTCAGAGCTATTAATGATAAAAAGTAAATTATTACTCCCTCAACATGATGTAGACGATAACCTTGAAGAAGATCCTCGTGAAGATTTGGTAGGGCGATTAATTGAATATCAAAATTATAAAGAATACACACAATTGTTAACTGAGAAAAAAGAAGAGCGAGAGCACTATTTTACTAAACACCCAACTGACCTATCCCATCTTGAGAAAAACGTAACATGGGATGAAAGCCAAACCTTAGATTTAACAGATTTAATTGTTGCTTATCAACGCGTTAAAAGCAGATTAGCTCTTAATAAACCTAAGACAGTTGAAATAATTAAAGAAAGTTTCACTATTCAACAAGCTACTGAAAAGGTAACTACACAATTAAAGCATCATACATCTTTTAATTTCTTCAGTTTATTTACTTTTAGCGAGCCAATAGAACAGGTGGTTACTCACTTTTTAGCTATATTGGAGATGTCTAAATCAGGAGTAATTAACATAGAACAAGTTAGAAATTTTGATGATATACGTATCATTAGAGGAGTGAATTTTAATATTGGATAAACACGGAATCATAGAAGCATTACTATACACAGCTGGGGATGAAGGGCTTGACGAAAAGCAATTATTAGAAATTCTCGATATTAATCAAGCTAAATTATCTGAATTAATTTCATCATACACCTCTAGTGGTTTAATAATTCAAAAATTTGGTTCAACATATATTTTAACTTCAAAAAAAGAAGCTTCACCTTATATCGAACAATTAATTGAACAAAAATCTAATATGAAATTATCTCAAGCTGCAATGGAAACATTATCAATTATTGCGTATAATCAGCCATTGAGTCGTAGTGACATAGAATTAATTAGAGGAATTAATTCTGATGGTGCAGTTAGAACATTAATTGCACGTGGATTAATTGAAGCTAAAGATGTAGAAAATTCTCGTAGTCATGCTTTACAAACAACGGATTTGTTTTTAAATGTATTTGGAATAGAAAAAATGGAAGATTTACCAACAACTGAAGAAGATGAAGAAGAAATGGAAGATTTCTTTAGTAATTTAGTAAATCAAAAAGGAGATACAAAATGAGTAAAGAATTAGAAAGGCTTCAAAAACGAATTGCTAATAGTGGATACACTTCACGAAGAAAAGCTGAAACTTTAATTACCGAAGGCAAAGTTAAAGTTAACGGGCAAACCGTAACTGAATTAGGTACTAAAGTAAAAAGTTCTGATACAGTTGAGGTTGAAGGAATTAAAATTGAACAAGAAGACAAAATGTATATTTTGTTCTATAAACCAACTCAAGTTATAACAAGTGTGTCTGACGATAGAGGACGAACTGTGGTTACTGACTACTTTAAAGATTTAGAGACAAGAATTTATCCTGTTGGTAGATTAGATTATGATACATCAGGATTATTGTTACTTACTAATGATGGCGAATTTACAAACTTAATGACTCATCCAAGATATCATATTCAAAAAAAATATGTGGCTAAATTAAAAGGTTACCTCATGAGAGAAGAAGTTAAAGCTTTAGAAAATGGAATTGAACTTGAAGATGGTTTTACCCAACCAGCTCAAGTCAAAGTAAAAAAGCAAGATAAAGATAAAAATATTACACTTGTAGAAATCACTATTAGTGAAGGACGAAATCGACAAGTTCGTCGTATGTTCGAGCATTTTGGACATCAAGTTGATAAATTAACAAGAATTGAGTTCGGCAATTTGAACCTTAAAGGATTAAATGCAGGTGAGGGCAGAGTACTGACACCTCATGAAGTTAAAGTATTAAGACATATGGCAGAAAACGGAAAATAAATGAAGTATATTTTACAATAGCAAGAGAAATTAAATGATATTAATTTCTCTTGCTATTTTTTTCACAAAGTTAACTTTAAAGTAAAGCTTTCAATCATGCTGTATGCTATAATAATGAGTGAATTGAGCATGTGTAGGAGGTATAAACAAAATGACAAATGAAATATTAATTGTAGACGATGAGGATAGAATCAGAAGATTATTGAAACTATACCTAGAGAGAGAATCGTTTACGATTCATGAAGCAAGTAATGGCAAAGAAGCTTATAATCTTGCTATAGAAAATGACTATGCGTGCATACTTTTAGACTTGATGTTACCAGAAATGGAAGGTATTGAAGTAGCATCTAAGTTACGTGAACATAAAGACACACCTATTATTATGCTTACAGCTAAAGGCGAAGAAACAAATAGGGTAGAAGGATTTGAGTCTGGCGCAGATGATTATATCGTCAAACCATTCTCACCAAGAGAGGTTGTTTTAAGAGTAAAAGCATTATTACGTAGAACGCAATCTTCTAAACCTGAACAAAGTGAACCTCATGCAAGAGATGTTATTGAATTTAATCATTTAATTATTGATAATGATGCACATCGTGTATTAGCAGATAACCAACAAGTTAATTTAACTCCAAAAGAGTACGAATTACTTATTTATTTAGCTAAGACACCTAATAAAGTGTTTGATCGTGAACAACTTTTAAAAGAAGTATGGCATTATGAATTTTATGGTGATTTAAGAACAGTAGACACTCATGTTAAACGCCTGCGTGAGAAACTTAATCGTGTATCAGAAGATGCTGCACATATGATTCAAACTGTTTGGGGTGTTGGTTACAAATTCGAGGTAAAGTCTAATGACGAATCGACTAAATAGTGTGGTAATAAAACTGTGGTTAACTATACTTTTCATAGTAACGACAGTTTTAATTTTATTAAGTGCGGCATTAATTACTTTTATACAATACTACTACACACAACAAACTGAAAATGCTATAAGAGAAGATGCGTCTAGAATCAGCCACTTAGTTGAACAAGCTGATAATAAAACTTTAGCCATAGAACACAGCCAACAATTAATAGATGGATCAGGTGGCGTTATTATAATGGCTAATAAGTCTTCAAGTTTTAAAAGTTCAAATAGCAATACTAAAGACAAAATGCTTGAAGAGATACACAAGAATTCGCAATTCCAACGCGTCTTCTCTCAAGGAAAGTCTACCACTCAAAATATAACAATAAGTAATAACGGTAATTCCCATTCCTATATTTTGTTAGGCTATCCTATGAAAGCACAAGAAAATGCAAATTCAAAATATAGTGCAGTATTCATTTATCAAGATTTAAAGTCTATTGAAGATACTAATAATGCAATTACCATTATCATTTTAATCACCGCCATTATATTTATCGCTATTTCAACAATATTTGCATTCTTTTTGTCAAATAGAATTACTAAACCTTTACGACATCTTAGAACTCAAGCTATTAATATTTCTAAAGGTGATTATTCAAAACAGACAAGTGTTTCAACTAAAGATGAGATAGGCGAATTATCACATACGTTTAATAATATGAGTTCTGAAATACAAGAGAATATAGAGGCACTTTCAACTCAAAAAAATATAAGAGATAGTTTGATTAATTCTATGATTGAAGGTGTATTGGGTTTAAATGATAAGAGGGAAGTTATTCTTTCAAATAAAATGGCTGACTATATTATTAAATCAATAGACAAAACTGTATATAAAGAAATTGAAAAGCAAATTGAAACTACATTTGTTTCAAAAGACACCGAATTCCAAGAATATGAGATTAACAATAAATATTACGTCATAATCATGAGTTATGTAGAGAGAATTCAACAAGATGGCCGTAGTGGAATTGTAGTCATTATAAGAGATATGACTAATGAACATAATTTAGATCAGATGAAGAAAGATTTCATTGCCAATGTTTCACATGAATTACGTACACCTATTTCGTTATTACAAGGTTACACTGAATCAATTGTAGATGGTATTGTAACCGAACCAGAAGAAATTCGAGATTCTTTATCAATTGTATTAGATGAAACGAAACGTTTAAATCGATTAGTAAATGAATTATTAAATGTGGCTCGCATGGATGCAGAGGGTTTAACTGTTAATAAAGAAAAACAACCCATTAAACCTATACTATCTAAAATGCAAATGAAATATAAACAACAGGCTGATGATTTAGAATTAAATATGTCATTAGAACCAAACATCGGTGATGAATTATGGGAATACGATGCCGATCGCATAGACCAAGTTCTAACAAATTTAATTGACAATGCCACACGTTATACTCAACCAGGTGATTCAATATCAATTACAACAACTACGGATGATTCCTATCAAACGTTGTACATTAAAGATACTGGTAGCGGCATATCTCCAGAGCATATTGAACTCGTATTCGACAGATTTTATAAAGTAGAGGCTTCAAGAACTAGAGGTAAACAGGGAACTGGTTTAGGACTATTTATCTGTAAAATGATAATCGAAGAACATGGTGGTACTATTAAAGTTGAAAGTGAAGTAAACAAAGGTACAACATTCATAATTAAGTTACCAAAGCCTAAAAATAAATATACCTATTAATATATTTATTTTATCTAAGAGCAAACACCTTGTACTTAAGAATGGTGTATTGCTCTTTTTTAAATAAGTCTAAGCACCATTATTGCGCAATGCTTTCACATAAGGTAATATAAAAATTAAATTAATCAATTATATAATTCATCTTCGGGGTAGGGTGCAATTCCCAACCGGCAGTAAATTAAGCCTGCGACCCGCTTCTTTGAAGTGGCTGATTCAGTGGAAATCTGAAGCCGACAGTATAGTCTGGATGGGAGAAGATGGAGGTTTTTTTGTTGTGCAAAATTATCTCCTATTCTATGTAAGATGAATGGAAGGAGAAAATTAAATATGCAACAAAACAAACGTCTTATCACTATTAGCATGTTAAGTGCCATAGCGTTTATTTTAACATTCATTAAATTTCCGCTACCTTTTTTACCACCATACTTAACATTAGACTTTAGTGATGTTCCAACTTTATTAGCAACATTTCTTTTAGGTCCCATTGCTGGTATTTTAGTAGCACTTATCAAAAATATACTTAATTTTTTATTCAATATGGGAGATCCTGTTGGTCCAGTTGCCAATTTTTTAGCAGGTGTTAGTTTCCTGTTATCCGCTTATTATGTAACTAAGCGTCAAGGCCTTCATAGTGATACACCACGTTCATTGGTTGTGGGGCTAGCAATAGGTACTATAGTAATGACTATCGTACTTAGTATACTGAATTACTTTGTTTTACTTCCATTATATGGAATGATTTTTAATTTAGGTGATGTCTTTAACAATCTAAAAATTATCATTTTATCAGGAGTTATACCTTTCAATATTATAAAAGGTATCGTGATTTCAATTATATTTACGCTTTTATACAGAAGATTAAAACGCGTATTATCATAGAAAACCTCCTAATGTTGAACTAATTATTCAACATTAGGAGGTTTCATTATTAATTCACTCACAATATGTGACTATTCAAATTTAAGAGCATCACCATCAAATGGTTCTTCTTCAATCTTAATTGAATCAGTCGGACAACCTTCAAGCGCATCTTCCATATCTTCATATAATTCTTCTGGTACTTCTGCAGTACCTTGATTATCATCAAGGATTACGAAAGCAATACCTTCGTCGTCATAATCGTAAATGTCAGGTGCAGCAGCACCACATGCTCCACAAGCAATACATGTATCCATATCAACGATTGTATACTTTGCCAAATTCTTCGCCTCCTTTGATAAAAATGCTACACTAGTATAACAAATGTTAAATAACACTTCGATTAATTTATTTACTATTCTATTAGTTATATAAAGTGAGGATTCATTAATGCACTCAATTATTACTTATGCATCAAATCATTCATTCGATTATAAAACCAATAAAAGTATTTATAATATTTTGAATGGAAAAAAATCACATCAAACATTTTTTGATGCATGTTCCCAACAACTTTTATCATTATATCATAGTTTACCTAAATTAAAATATCCGTCTTTTGAGCGATTTTTAGACACCTATAATAATCAAAATACTGACATTACAATACATCCAAGATATACATACGATAGTATGATTCAAACTTTTAGTTGCATTCAATTACTAATACAAACTATAACTCATTTTAAAAACAACCACTTAAACTTTATACCAATTACACAACAAATAACTGTTCAAAGTAGAGTGAAACAAATCTATTCAAAAATACTGGAACAAAATTTAGTTGATGATTTTGAAAAAGAAATCGAACAGCTCTTTCATTTAATTGATGAAAAATGTAGTAACAACTGTTTAATCCATTATTATCTACAAGGTTATGAAGAACCTATGTATACGCGACAGCAGGTTTCTTTAATAGAAGATATACCTGTAACTAAGTTATTTGAACTTGAACTCAATAATTTAGTGCAAATGATGTTTGCATTAGAAAACGATAAACAATTTCCTATATTAACTCAAACAATCATATTACCGACTTTGTTGAATAAAACGACAATTACGTATCATCAATTACTCAAAGGTCTTTCTATGGATGAGGCTGCAGTGACCCAAAATGTTAAAATTAACACAATCGAAGATCACGTTCTTGAATTATTTATAAAAGGATATTTTTCAGAATACCAAACCTTTGTTAATGGCCCACAAACAAGTGAATTTATAGCATTTTATTATCAAAACAGAGGACATAGATTAAAATTATATAAAGAAGAATTTGATCAATTATCTTATTTTCAAATTAAATTGTTAATAGTCGGTATTGAGAGAGGTGAATTGAGTGCTTGAAGAAAAATTGAGAGAATGGTTCGGATTCTCATCATTTAATCCTGGTCAAAAAGAAATAATCGAAAGTGTAGTTAGTAAGAAAGATACCCTAGGTATTCTTCCTACGGGGAGTGGTAAAAGCTTATGTTACCAAATGCCAACCTATATGAAAGGAAAGCCAACATTAATAATATCTCCGTTAATCTCTCTTATGGATGACCAAGTGATGCAATTGAAAGCTCAAGGTGAGAAATTTGTTACTTCTATTCATTCAGGCATGGATGAAAATGAAAAACAACAAAATATAAATTCATTACACAAAAGTCGCTTTGTTTTTTTAAGTCCAGAATTTATTTTACAAACACAAAACTTTAAATTAATTAGGAAAATTGACTTCGGATTAATTGTACTTGATGAGGCACATTGTTTATCTGAATGGGGTTATGATTTCCGACCTCATTATGCATTAATAGGTAAGATAACATCTCATTATAAAAATGCATCAATACTGGCTTTAACAGCTACAGCACCACCTCATTTAGAAAACGACTTAAATCTTATCTTATCTAGGAAATTAAACGTAATTAAGACTTCTATGAATCGGGAGAATATATCTTTTTCTCATCTTAACTTTGAAAATGATGGTGCTAAAATTAAGTGGCTATTAAACTTTTTAGAACAATCCGGTCCAACTATTATTTATGTTTCATCTAAAAAGGTCTGTTTAGAATTAGCCAATATGATATACGACTATGGTTATTTAACCGGTATTTATCATGGTGATTTATCTTATCAAGAACGACATACTGTACAAAATCAATTTATGGAGAACTTTATACCCGTTATCGTGGCTACTAGTGCTTTTGGCATGGGCGTTAATAAAAAAGACATTAGAACAGTCATCCATTTTCATTTATCAACAAGTCCTTCAAATTACTTACAAGAAATTGGTAGAGCCGGGAGAGATAATTTACAAAGCCAAGCGATTAGTCTATATCAGCCAGACGATAGCTATATATTAGAGACATTATTGTTTAGTGATGCGATAACTACTGAAGACATCGATGCTTTTGATATAGGTGCTTTTTTACCTCCTCAAAAGCAAGAAATACTAACCATATTGAGTCAAAGATATTCATCCAACGTACTCAAAACAATTTTTGACAATTCATTAATTCGAAAAAAATTAGGTTATCAAAGAATGATCGGTTATACATCCCTAGATCAATGTAGACGTCGTTATTTATTAGAATTTTTTGGTGATAATCCAACTCAACCTCAGCAATGTTGTGATATAGATTCTAATTTGATGCCTATAAAAGTTACCAATAGAAAAAAAGTTAAAAGAAAATTAAGTTATACTGAAAAGTTAAAATATTTATTTAAAGTATAGTTGCTTTTCTTTACTAAATTTATTTTAAGAGGATATAATTATAATACTTAAAGTTTTTCAAGAAATATTTAAATACTATACATATTTCACGCTTTGTGGGGTATATGGTATGTGATATTTAAATAATTATTTAAGAGAGGATGATGACCGTGTCTAAAAATAATTTTAGAGATGATTTCGAAAAAAATCGTCAGTCTATTAATTCTGATGATCAATTCGAAGATAATACAAACGAGTTTGATGAAAATTCAAATGAGTCCAATGATTTTGATAATCAATCAGACCAACAATTCCCACCTAGAAACGCACAAAGACGTCAAAGAAGACGTAACCAAGCTACTAATAAAAACAGAAAATTTGATAATCAAAGTTCTGATTCAAATGCTAATGGTTCACTTGATGATCGACACGATGAAGACTCTTTCAATGAGTTACAACACAATCAGCAAGAAGAGCATCTAGATAACGAGCCAATACATAAGGATGACAAACGTTCTTTTGATAGAGACTTTAATGATGATGCTTCACGTAGAAATAATCGTCATGAAGCATCAAATAGAAAATATGATAAAGACTATGATAATGATAGTTTGAATGATGAGGATCGTCATCGTCGTAATCATGAAGAAAGTATCGATGAGCGTCAAGATAATCGAAATCACAAAGATCAACAAAACAAAAAGTCTCGACATGGCAAAGACGCTGAAATAGCTGGAGGTTCCGCAGTCGCTGGAGCTGCTGGTGCTAAAGCTGCAAAAGACAAACGTAAAAAAGATGCACATCATGACTCAAAATATAACGAACATAAAGATGATCGTGGTTTAAATAACGATAATCAATATGATCAAAACAGAAAACATGATAAAGACCTTCATGACGAGCATCTTGACGCCAAAGATAACCATTCTAAAGAAGAACCCAAAAAAGGTAATAAAGGTAAAAAAGCAGCAGTTGGTGCCGGTGCAGCTGGTGCGGCTGGCGCAGCTGGAGTAGCAGCTGCAAAACATAAAAAAGACCATAAAAATAATAATCATAACCATAAAGATAATCATAGCCATAACAGTGATCATCAAGACGATCATAGAAATCATAAACATGACGATGGTAATGATGGATTCCAAGCTCACAATGGTAAAAAGAAACGTGGTCTAGCAGGTATTTTACTTCCACTTATCGCTTTATTACTTATTCTAGCTGCACTTGCTATCTTTATTGGAATGTATTTAAACAACGATAAAAAAGATAGCAACCAAGCAGATAACAAAACAGAACAAACTGCTAACAAAGATAACAACAAAGATAGTAAAGACAAAGCTAGTAATGATAGCGACAAAGACAAAGCAAGCAGTGACAAAGATAAAGACAAAGCAACTAATGATGACGACTCAAATGACAAAGCTACAACAGACAATGAATCATCTAGTAATTCAAGTGATGATAATAGTAGCACTTCAGATAATAGTACTTCATCAAATTCATCTGATAACGTTTCATCATCAGATAATAATGGTAGTAACTCAAATAGTGACAATAACAATGGTAACTCTCAAGCTACTTCAAACAGTAGCAGTCAAAGTAACAGCAATAATAATCAATCAAATAGTTCTAATTCAGGACAACAAACTCACGTAGTATCAGGTAATGAAAACTTATACCGTATCGCTATTCAATACTACGGAGAAGGTACTGTTGAAAATGTAAATAAACTTAAACAAGCTAATGGCTTATCAAGTAATAATATTTCTAACGGTCAAAAATTAATAATCCCACAATAACTTAATCATCATTCTAAAGAGACTGAAACAAAATTGTTTCAGTCTTTTTTTGTTTCAATGCACATATAATTTTAATTTTATATAAATATTGTGAGTGCTATTCTATTTAGAAATAGCGAAACAACTGCTATAATATATGGGTGATTAAAGGAGGCCAATGACATGCAAAGCATAGAAAGTATTATTATCGGCGGAGGCCCATGCGGTTTAAGTGCTGCTATTGAACAAAAAAGAAAGGGTATTGATACATTAGTCATCGAAAAAGGGAATGTTGTAGATGCTATATATAAATATCCAACACACCAAACATTTTTCTCATCTAGTGATAAATTAAGTATCGGTGATATTCCTTTTATAGTCGAAGAAAGTAAACCCCGACGCAATCAAGCACTAGTATATTATAGAGAAGTTGTTAAACATCATCAGTTAAATGTTCATGCATTTGAAGAAGTACTCACTGTTAAAAAAATTGACAATAAGTTCACTATAACAACTACTAAAGATGTTTATGAGTGTAAATTTTTAACTGTTGCAACCGGTTATTATGGTCAACATAATAAGTTAGAGGTTAAAGGGGCAGAACTTCCTAAAGTACAACATTATTTTAAAGAAGCACACCCGTTTTTTAATTTAGATGTTACTGTCATAGGTGGTAAAAATTCTGCTGTTGACGCTGCATTAGAATTAGAAAAAGCAGGTGCAAATGTAACTGTACTATACAGAGGTGATCGATATTCAGCTGCCATTAAACCATGGATATTGCCAAATTTTGAATCATTAGTTAATCATGAAAAAATCACTATGGAGTTCAATGCGAACGTTACTGAAATAACAGAGAATAGCGTGATTTATGAAAAGAACGGTAAAGTTATAGAGATACCTAATGATCATGTATTTGCAATGATAGGGTATCACCCTGATTACGATTTCTTAGAATCTATTGGAATTGAAATTAATACAAATGAATATGGAACTGCTCCAGTTCATAATAAAGAAACTTTTGAGACAAATGTTGAGAATTGCTATATTGCTGGCGTAATTGCTGCAGGTAATGATAATAATGCAATCTTTATTGAAAATGGTAAATATCATGGCGGGATTATTACTCAGAGTATTTTAAGTAAAAAGCAAACACCACTTGAAAGTTAAGGACAGAAGTATAAAACAGCAGTATAGTTAATAAGAGCTGAGAACGACGCAACATTAGTGTCTTCTCAGCTCTTATCATCCTTATGAAGATAAATTAATATGATACCAAAAGATTATTAAGTAGTAACTTCTCAAGCAAATCAAATTAAATCACATTATTTTTCTAAAATCTTGTAATTAATTTTGCTTTTCAAAATAATTTTTTAATTCTACAATATTGAGTTGATTACTTAGGCCAATTAGTAACTTAAGTCTTGCTTTAGGACCATTTAATCCATTTGAAAATATTAAACCATTATTCGCTAATTGAAAGCCACCACCTTCATAGGCATAAACTGGACTTACAATCCCATTAAAAGATCTAGAAACTAACACAATAGGTATATTATTATTTAAACAAGATTGGACACCTTTCAAGCAACTTGGAGGTAAATTTCCTTGCCCTAAAGCTTCAATGACGATACCATCTACGTTTTGTTGCGCATAAAAATTAAATATGTCACTTTCCATACCCATATAAGCTTTTATCAATGGTACTTTCAACTGATAATTTATTATTTCAAATGACTGTTGTTTATAAGGTTGATTATAGAATTGAACATTATCTTTAGTTAATATTCCTAATGGTCCTTGATTTGGACTTTGGAAGGTATTGATGTTAGAAGTATGCGTCTTCGTTACATTTCTAGCAGTATGTATTTCATCATTGAATACGACCATAACGCCTTTGTCATTTGCATCACTAGAAGAGGCTACACGAATTGATGAAATGAAATTATATAATCCATCGGAACCAATCTCATTAGAAGATCTCATTGCACCAGTTATAACAACAGGACATCTAATGTCTAATAATAAATCTAAAAGGTATGCAGTCTCTTCAAGAGTATCAGTACCATGTGTAACTACAAAACCATCATATTTATCTGTCTCATTAGCTTCAATAATTATATTTCTCAACTTCTCGACATTTTGAATTGTTATATGAGGAGACGGAATGTTAAATGGATGAATTTCATCAACATCAGCGTATTGGCCAATAATGTCTCTATGAAGAGATATTGGATTCACATCATTTGTTACTACCTGACTAAATTGGTTTTGGGACATGCTAATTGTGCCACCAGTATGTATAACTAATAATCTTTTCATTTCGTTCCTCCTATTTTTAATTTACATATTTATGATAAAATAATACAAATAAAACAACAAGGAAGGATAAATAATATGGACTTAATAAATATTGCCTTGGATGGTCCTGCAGCTGCAGGTAAAAGTACCATTGCACGACAAGTAGCTAGTAAATTGTCTATGATTTACGTTGATACAGGTGCAATGTACCGTGCGATTACTTATAAATATCTTCAAAATGATAAACCAGAGGATTTTAAAACACTCGTTAATCAAACGACGTTGGAATTAACCTATGACAAAAGTAAAGGACAACGAATTTTATTAGATAATCAAGACGTCACTGATTTTTTAAGAGAAAATGATGTAACTCAAAATGTATCTTATGTTGCTTCTAAAGAACCTGTTAGAACATTTGCAGTTGAAAAGCAGAAAGATCTAGCAGCTAAAAAAGGAATTGTTATGGATGGCCGAGATATTGGCACAGTAGTATTACCAGATGCAGAATTAAAAGTGTTCATGATCGCTTCAGTTGAAGAAAGAGCTGAAAGACGTCAAAAAGAAAACGAACAAAGAGGTATCCCATCAACACTATCGCAATTAAAAAAAGAAATAGAAGAAAGAGATCATTACGATATGAATCGGGACATTTCACCTTTAAAAAAAGCTGATGACGCCGTCACAGTGGATACAACTGGTAAAACGATTGAAGAAGTAACTGAAGAAATAATGACTTTGGTTAACAATATTTAAATAAATAATGACAGCTATTTAGAGTGATTCGTACTTAACTAAGTTTAAAGTGCGAATTATTTTAAATAGCTATTTTTATTCTATATAATTAAAAGTGGTAACTATTAAGCACTTTTTTAATCGTATAACATACATTTAGTTCGTATAAAAATTTTAAATTTTCAAAAGTTATAAATCAGTTAAATTTTCATTTTATAATTTTAATAATTGATAATTTTTTTAAGAACTTATGAAACTAAAGGGGAATTTCTTGACAATTCTACTGGTTTATAAGATGTTATATGTATGTAGTGTATAAGGAGGCAAACAAGATGACTGAAGAATTCAATGAATCAATGATTAATGATATTAAAGAAGGTGACAAAGTCACTGGTGAGGTTCAACAAGTTGAAGACAAACAAGTCGTAGTTCATATTAATGGTGGCAAATTCAATGGAATCATTCCAATTAGCCAGCTTTCAACTCATCATATTGAGAACCCAAGTGAGGTAGTTAAACAAGGTGATGAAATTGAAGCATATGTTACTAAAATCGAAGTTGATGAAGAAAATGACTCAGGTGCGTATATTCTTTCAAAACGTCAACTTGAAACTGAAAAATCATATGAGTATTTACAAGAAAAACTTGATAATGACGAAATAATTGAGGCTAAAGTTACAGAAGTAGTTAAAGGTGGCCTGGTTGTAGATGTAGGTCAACGCGGTTTTGTACCAGCTTCACTAATTTCAACTGATTTCATTGAAGATTTCTCTGTATTCGATGGACAAACTATTCGCATTAAAGTAGAAGAATTAGATCCTGAAAATAATAGAGTCATTTTAAGCCGTAAAGCAGTAGAGCAAGCTGAAAATGATGTAAAAAAAGCTTCTTTATTAGAATCACTTAATGCTGGTGATGTTATTAAAGGTAAAGTCGCTCGTCTAACTAACTTTGGTGCTTTTGTTGATATCGGTGGCGTAGATGGTTTAGTCCACGTTTCTGAATTATCTCATGAACATGTTGATTCTCCAGAAGATGTAGTTTCTGTAGGTCAAGAGGTAGATGTAAAAGTTAAGTCTGTAGAAAAAGATGCTGAACGTATTTCACTTTCTATCAAAGATACTTTACCTACACCATTTGAAAGCATTAAAGGACAATTTCATGAAGATGATGTTATTGAAGGTAAAGTTGCGCGTTTAGCTAACTTCGGTGCTTTCGTTGAAATTGCTCCAGGTGTTCAAGGTTTAGTGCATATTTCAGAAATTGCTCATGAACATATTGGCACACCAGGTGAAAAACTTGAGCCAGGACAACAAGTTAATGCTAAAATTTTAGGTATAGATGAAGAAAATGAACGTATCTCACTTTCAATTAAAGCTACATTACCTAAAGAGGACGTTGTTGAGAGCGATGATGCTACAACTCAATCTTATTTAAGTAATGATTCAAATGAAGACAATCCAACATTAGGTGATGTCTTTGGCGATAAATTTAAAGACTTAAAATTTTAATCTCAAGTTATTATACAAACTCATTCCCAATTAAAGTTTAAGACTTTAATTGGGAATTTTCATTTTCTCACAATTTAATGGATCATAATGGTAATTAAATTATGAAATGTAGCGAGATTTATTGTTTTAAAAACCATATTTTTGCTTAACTTACATACTTAGTTTGAAATAAGTAGGTCATATGATAAAATTATAGAGATTTTAGAAAGAGAGGAAGTTAGCTTATGACGAAACCTATTGTAGCTATTGTAGGTAGGCCTAACGTGGGGAAATCTACAATATTTAATAGAGTAGTAGGTGAACGTGTTTCAATTGTCGAAGACACACCTGGTGTTACACGTGATAGAATATATTCATCAGGCGAATGGTTAACACATGAATTTAATATTATTGATACTGGTGGAATAGAAATAGGAGATGCTCCTTTTCAAACCCAAATAAGAGCACAAGCTGAAATCGCAATTGATGAAGCAGATGTCATTATCTTTATGGTGAATGTACGAGAAGGTTTAACCCAAAGTGATGAAATGGTTGCACAGATGCTATATAAATCTAAAAAGCCTGTTGTATTGGCCGTTAATAAAGTAGATAACCCTGAAATGAGAAATGACATTTTTGACTTTTACTCATTAGGTTTTGGAGATCCATATCCAATATCAGGATCACACGGCTTAGGTTTAGGAGATTTATTAGATGAGGTAGTTAAGCACTTTAATGAAGAAACTGAAGATCCATATGATGAAGATACTATAAAACTCTCAATAATTGGTCGTCCTAATGTAGGAAAATCTAGTTTAGTAAATGCAATTCTTGGTGAAGAACGCGTTATTGTATCAAATGTTGCAGGAACTACTAGAGACGCTGTTGATACTGAATACAGTTTTGATGGACAAGATTATGTTTTAATAGATACAGCAGGTATGCGTAAAAAAGGGAAAGTGTATGAATCAACTGAAAAATATTCAGTACTACGTGCACTTAAAGCAATTGAACGATCTAATGTAGTCTTGATTGTAATCGATGCTGAGGAAGGTATAATCGAGCAAGATAAACGTGTTGCAGGATATGCTCACGAAGAAGGTAAAGCAGTTGTCATTGTAGTGAATAAATGGGACACAGTTGACAAAGATAGTAACACAATGAAGAAATTTGCTGATGATGTCAGAAATCAGTTCCAATTTTTAGATTATGCTCAAATTGCTTTTGTTTCTGCTAAGGAAGGCACTCGTTTACGCACGTTATTCCCATATATTAATGAAGCAAGCGAAAACCATAAAAAACGTGTTCAAAGTTCTACTTTAAATGAAGTTGTCACTGACGCTATATCTATGAATCCTACGCCAACAGATAAAGGCCGTCGTTTAAATGTATTCTATACTACACAAGTAGCTATCGAGCCTCCAACATTTGTTGTATTCGTTAATGATGTCGAACTAATGCATTTTTCTTACAAACGTTACCTTGAAAATCAAATCCGTCATGCATTTGGTTTTGAAGGAACACCTATTCACATCATTCCAAGAAGAAGAAACTAAGAAGGAGATAAAACTATGACTAAAATTACTGTTTTTGGTATGGGAAGTTTTGGTACTGCATTAGCTAATGTATTAGCTGAAAATGGACATACTGTTTTAATGTGGGGAAAAAATGAAGATAGTGTGAAAGAATTAAATGATCACCATCAAAATAAACGCTATCTAAAAGATGTTGTTTTAAATAGTAGTATTAAAGCAACTAGTGATATTAAAGAAGCCGTGAATTTTACTGATATATATTTAATGGCTCTACCAACTAAAGCAATGCGCGAAGTTACTAGTGAAATTGATAATTTAATTGATACTAAGAAAACTTTTATACATGTTGCAAAAGGGATAGAAAATGATACATTCAAACGTGTTTCAGAAATGATTGAAGATTCAATTTCAGAAGAACACAATGGTGGAATCGGTGTTTTATCAGGTCCTAGTCACGCAGAAGAAGTAGTGATTAAACAACCAACTACAGTCGCCGCATCATCAAAAGATGAAAAAGTTAGCAAATTGATTCAAGATTTATTTATGAATGATTATCTACGTGTATACACTAATAATGATTTAGTCGGTGTTGAACTAGGAGGAGCATTAAAAAATATCATTGCAGTTGCAAGTGGTATTGTAGCCGGCATGGGCTATGGTGATAATGCTAAAGCTGCTTTAATGACACGAGGTTTAGCCGAAATAAGCAGATTAGGTGAAAAATTAGGTGCTGATCCAATGACATTTTTAGGTCTTGGTGGTATTGGAGATTTAATTGTTACTTGTACATCAACGCATTCACGTAATTACACTTTAGGATTTAAATTAGGGCAAGGCCAAACGATGGATGAAGCTTTAAATGAAATGAATATGGTAGTAGAAGGGATTTATACTACTAATTCTGTATACCATTTAGCTAAACAACAAAATGTTGATATGCCTATAACTAATGCACTTTACAAGGTTTTATTCGAAGATAATCCGGTTAAAGACAGTGTTAAAGATTTAATGGGAAGAGATAAAAAATCTGAATAAAGTGTAATATTACTCATTATCAAAAATTTTTCGCAGACTTGTACATAAAATACTGATATTTCAGTGTTTTAAGTGCATAAATTATTGCGGTAACATTAATTGTTGTGTTAAAGTCATAGCATAATGATATAAAGATATCATTATCATTCATCTGGAGGTGAACTCGTAATGAATAAAACTGATTTAATTAATGCAGTTGCAGAACAAGCTGATTTAACTAAAAAAGAAGCTGGTTCAGCTGTAGATGCTGTTTTCGAATCAATCCAACAATCACTTTCTAAAGGTGAAAAAGTTCAATTAATTGGTTTCGGAAACTTTGAGGTTCGTGAACGTGCTGCACGTAAAGGACGTAACCCTCAAACAGGTAAAGAAATTGAAATTCCTGCAAGTAAAGTTCCAGCATTTAAAGCTGGTAAAGCATTAAAAGATGCTGTTAAATAATTTACTTAAAAGCCCTATAAAGGGCTTTTTTTTATACATAAATCATTTTAGAGAATTAATGCATATAATTTATTACTATATTATGTATGTTGTTATTCCGTAATAGCTTTTCAATTCAATAAATAAAGTAATTGTAACGTTAAGTCGCTATATTTTATTTTTATTCATATAATGTTAAGATGTATAGTGATAATAACGTGAGGTGTGAACATGGAAAGAACTATAAGCAAATTAAATAGACAAATTAATCAAAAGCTTAAGGGAATTCATGACTATGAAGCTATTAACATAAACTCTAGATTGGGTGAATTATTAGATTGTTATGATATTCCTAAGAATGCTAAACTTGCTTGCCTCACTATCGATACTTCAATGAAACACCTTGATGAAATTACTCAAAATCAAAAGTCAAAGAAATCTATTTTGATTGGTGATTTGCTAAGTGCTCATTTTTATACGTTGTTAGCTGAAATAAATGATCCAACTTTTCAATTAGCAATGAGTAAAGCAATTGTTAAATCTAATGAATTAAAATCATCTTTACATCATCAAGTAATAGAAACTGAAGATATCTATGATGCAATTATTGAAATAGAAACAATCTTCCCATATATAACTTTGTCTCATTTCAGTAAAGAACAAGTAGCCCCTTTAAATTTGTATCAAAAATTAATTCCTGAGGTTGATGATTACTATCCATCTTACCTTAAAATGTATCAAGCCGCTGATGTACATCAGTTTTTAAAAGATATCAATCAAAGTTATATAGAGAAAAGTAGAGGTAATATTAATGACTGAAAATAATGCAAAAAAAGAACAAGTTCATACAGTCTTTCAAAATATTTCAAGTAAATATGATCGTTTAAATAACATAATTAGTTTCGAACAACACAAAGTATGGCGTAAACATGTAATGAAAGATATGCAAGTTAAAGTTGGTAGTAAAGCACTTGATGTTTGTTGTGGTACTGCTGATTGGACAATAGCCTTAAGTAAAGCAGTTGGTGCTCATGGTGAGGTGACGGGTTTAGACTTTAGTGAAAACATGTTAGAAGTTGGTAAAGAAAAAACCAAACATATGAACAATATTCATTTAGTACATGGCGATGCAATGAATTTACCGTTTGAAGATAATTCATTTGATTATGTAACTATTGGTTTCGGTCTACGTAACGTACCTGATTATTTAGTTGCATTAAAAGAAATGAACAGAGTCTTAAAGCCAGGCGGAATGATTGTTTGTCTTGAAACAAGTCAACCAACAATGCCTGTGTTTAAACAAGTTTATAAATTGTACTTTAAATTTGTAATGCCAGTATTTGGTAAATTATTTGCCAAATCAAAAGAAGAATATGAATGGTTACAACAATCTACGTTCGATTTTCCAGATAAGGATAAGTTAAAACAATTGTTTGAACATGCTGGCTTTAATAAAATTAAAATTCGTAGCTTTACAGGTGGCGTTGCTGCAATGCATCTAGGCTATAAACAAAAAAGTTCGACTAAATAAAAGGTGATTAACGTGGCAAAGTTAAACATGAATAGCGAGATAAAAAATGTAGAAAAACGCCTTCAAAAAGCTATTGAAAGCAATGATCCGATATTACGTGAAGCCTCATCACATTTGCTTTCTTCAGGAGGTAAAAGAGTTAGACCGGCATTTGTTATATTAAGTAGTCAATTCGGTCCACAAAAGAAAACAGAAGACACGTATCGCGTCGCAGTTGCATTAGAGTTAATTCATATGGCAACGCTCGTTCATGATGATGTTATAGATAAGAGTGACAAACGACGTGGACGATTAACCATAGTAAAAAAATGGGATGTTACTACTGCAATACTAACTGGAAACTTTCTACTAGCATTAGGACTCGAACATTTATCTGAAATTCGTGACAATCGAATTCATCACATAATTTCAAATTCAATTGTAAATGTAGGACTTGGTGAGTTATTCCAATTTCAAGATCAATTTAATAGCGAACAAAGTATTACTAACTATCTGAGACGTATCAATAGAAAAACAGCTTTATTAATTCAGCTAGCAACTGAAGTAGGAGCAATTACTTCAGAAGCTAATGATGAAACCATTCGAAAACTTAAAATGATAGGTCATTATATTGGTATGAGTTTCCAAATAGTAGATGATATTTTGGATTTCACTAGCACTGAAAAGAAACTTGGCAAACCAGTTGGTAGCGATTTAATGAATGGACATATAACGTTACCAGTTTTACTTGAAATGAAAAAAGATACGTCATTTAAGAAAAAAATTGCTGCTCTAAATCATCAATCTGAATCTCAAGAGTTTAAACCTCTAATTGAACAGATTAGAAATTCTTATAGTATTAAAGAATCAAAAGCAATTAGTGACAAATATTTAGCTAAGGCGCTTAAGTTAATTGATGAACTTGATGAACCCAATGCTCAAAGTCTTTTTATTAAATTAATAAAGAAAATGGGATCACGTAGTGTTTAGAACGAAAAAATATTGAAAGCGCTTTAACAACCTGTTACTATTGAATAGTAGCAGGTTGTTTGTTACACAATATTACTATACATAAATAAACATTTATATTTTAAGTCTTAAATTAATCAGACTTAATTCACAGGGGGATCAATTACGATGGAAAGAACTTTCTTAATGATTAAACCAGATGCAGTACAACGTAATTTAGTGGGAGAAATTATTTCACGTATTGAAAGAAAAGGGTTAAAACTTGTCGGTGCTAAATTAATGACAGTTCCTCAATCTCTAGCTGAAGAACACTATTCCGAACATACTGACAAGCCATTCTATGGTAAATTAATTTCATTTATTACTTCAGCACCTGTTTTTGCAATGGTTGTCGAAGGTGAAGACGCTGTAGATGTATCAAGACATATTATAGGTAAAACAAATCCTTCTGAAGCTACGCCAGGTTCTATAAGAGGAGATTTAGGTTTAACAGTAGGAAGAAACGTAATTCATGGTTCTGATTCAGTTGAATCAGCACAAAGAGAGATTAATTTATGGTTCAAAGAAGAGGAATTAAGTAGCTACGAAGCACCTAGAGATACTTGGTTATATGAATAGTAAATTGAAATATTTTATTAAGCGTTTACAATTCAAATTGACTTTAGTTGATTGAAATAGGTAATTTCTTAAATTAAGCATATATTCAACATTTTAAAGGTAGGACAATGAATTCAAAATGAATTCTGTCCTACCTTCTTTGTTAATTTGAATATTAAATCACTAATCTATCATTTGATAATTATTAAAATATTCTAATAAATTAAAAAATACTGTAGCACACTAGTTATGTTATAAGGTTGAATGTGATATGATAACACATATCACAATTTAACGTAGTAAAGGGAAAGGAGCGTATTCTCATGAGATATTTAACATCTGGAGAATCACATGGTCCTCAATTAACAGTAATTATTGAAGGTGTGCCTGCTAATTTAGAAATTAAAGCGGAAGATATAAATAAAGAAATGTTTAAACGTCAAGGTGGCTACGGTAGAGGACGTCGTATGCAAATTGAAAAAGATGCAGTAGAGATTGTATCAGGAGTCAGAAATGGATATACACTTGGTAGTCCAATTACGATTGTTGTCACAAATGATGATTTCACACATTGGAGAAATATTATGGGTATTGAGCCTATTTCTGATGAAGAAAGAGATAATATGAAACGTACGATTACAAAACCCCGTCCTGGACACGCAGATTTAATCGGTGGTATGAAATATAATCATAGAGATTTAAGAAATGTTTTAGAACGTTCATCGGCTCGAGAGACAGCAGCACGTGTTGCAGTAGGTGCAGTTTCTAAAATTCTTCTAGAACAATTAGACATTCACATGTATAGTCGTGTTGTTGAAATTGGTGGTATTAAAGATGAAGGTTTATATGATACTGAAACATTCAAACAAAATATTGATAAGAATGACGTACGTGTAATTGATGAAACTATCGCTCAAAAAATGAGAGATAAAATTGATGCTGCTAAAAAAGATGGCGATTCAATTGGTGGTGTTGTTCAAGTTATGGTTGAAAATATGCCTGTTGCAGTCGGTAGTTATGTGCAATATGATCGTAAATTAGATGGTCGTATAGCACAAGGTGTTGTAAGTATTAACGCATTTAAAGGAGTAAGCTTCGGTGAAGGATTCAAAGCTGCTGAAAAACCAGGTAGCGAAATTCAAGACGAAATTTTATATGATAATGAAATTGGATTCTATAGAGGCTCCAATCATTTAGGTGGCTTTGAAGGTGGAATGACAAATGGTATGCCAATTATTGTTAATGGTGTTATGAAGCCAATTCCTACTTTATATAAACCACTTAATTCCGTTGATATTAATACTAAAGAAGACTTCAAAGCCACGATTGAACGTTCTGACAGTTGTGCAGTACCTGCAGCAAGTGTTGTTTGTGAACATGTTGTTGCTTTTGAGGTTGCTAAAGCCATTACAGAAGAGTTTCAATCCAATCATATCGATCAGCTAAAAACCCAAATTGATGAACGAAGACGCCTTAATATTGAATTCTAATAAATTATTAGGTAAGGAACGAGGTATTTCATATGCAATTACAAACAACTTATCCAAATAATAATTATCCAATTATAGTTGAACATAATGCTTTCGAGGAGTTATCTGAATATATACAAGACTATGATAAAGTGTTTCTTATCATTGATGAGTACGTCGATTTTAACTTTAAAACTAAGTTTACACCGTTACTTGAATCAACACATATATATAAGATAATAGTTCCAGCTGGTGAGAAGATGAAGACGTTTGAACATTATCAACAAACGCTAGAACACCTTCTTGAATACAATTTAACACGTAATACTTGTTTAGTTGCGATAGGAGGCGGTGCTACTGGAGATTTCACTGGATTTCTTGCTTCATCTTTATTAAGAGGTGTTGATTTCATACAAGTACCTACAACAATACTTGCCCATGACTCTAGCGTGGGAGGTAAAGTAGGGATTAATTCCATTCACGGTAAAAATTTAATTGGCGCATTTTATAGACCAAAAGCTGTGATATACGATTTAAATTTCTTAGCAACATTGCCTTATGACGAAATACTAAGTGGGTATGCTGAAGTTTATAAGCATGCACTATTAACAGGTCAAGTTGCAGTAGATGACATTGAAAAACACTTCTCCACAAAAGAAAAACTAGAATCTTTGAATGATATAGATCAGTTTATTTTCAAAGGAATTAAAGCTAAACTAAACGTCATCATTAAAGATGAAAAAGAGCACAATATGCGAAAGTATTTAAATTTAGGACATACATTCGGTCATGCCGTTGAGTACAAGACTAAAATACCACATGGTCATGCTGTTATGATTGGAATCATTTACCAATTTATAGTTGCTAATACTTTACTTGATACACAATTCGACATCTCATATTATGCTAAGTATTTAAAGAAACTTCATTATCCAGTTCAAATTGTTCAGCAATTAAACTTTGATGATATGTATCACTATATGCTAACTGATAAGAAAAATAATGGTGAAGGTATTCAAATGGTATTACTTGAAGAACTTGGAAAACCACGAGTATGTCACGTTGAAAAAACTATATTAATAAAAGCATTTAACGATTTACAACTAGTATTAAAGTAGGTGGATTACAGTATGTCAAATGAGCAAATAATAGATATAAAAGGGCCATTAATTGGAGAAATTGAAGTGCCCGGAGACAAGTCAATGACCCATCGAGCGATTATGTTGGCGTCTTTAGCAACTGGTCAATCGACTATATATAAGCCTCTTTTGGGTGAAGATTGTTTACGCACAATAGAAATATTTAAATTATTAGGTGTTAACTTACAGCTTGCTGATGAAAAGATTATAGTTGATTCACCTGGTTATAATAAATTTAAAACACCACATCAAACACTATATACTGGAAATTCTGGTACTACAACCCGATTATTAGCTGGTTTACTAAGTGGGCTCAATCTAAATTGCGTTTTGTCCGGTGATGCTTCAATAGGTAAACGACCTATGGATAGAATAATGAAGCCACTCAGATTAATGGGGGCAAATATTACTGGCATTGACGATAATTTTACACCATTAATTATTAAACCCGCTTCAATTAATGGTATTACCTATAAAATGGAAGTAGCCAGTGCACAAGTCAAAAGTGCATTATTATTTGCAAGTCTATTTTCTAATGACATTTCTAAAATTACTGAGTTAGATGTAAGTCGAAATCATACTGAAACAATGTTTGAACATTTTAATATTCCGATTAGCATTTCTGGTAAAGAAATTACTACTCAACCAAATGCTATCGAACATATAAAAGCTAAAGATTTTTATGTGCCTGGTGATATCTCTTCAGCAGCATTCTTTATAGTGGCAGCACTTATTACTCCTGGTAGTGATATTACAATTCATAATGTTGGCATCAATCCAACTCGTTCAGGTATTATAGATATCGTTAAACAAATGGAAGGAAATATTGAATGTTTAAATATCACAGATACATCAGAACCTACTGCATCAATCCGTGTTAAATACACACCAAACTTAAAACCTGTTCTTATTGAAGGTGATATAGTTCCAAAAGCTATTGACGAGTTACCAATTATTGCACTATTGTGTACACAAGCAAGTGGTACTAGTATTATTAAAGATGCAGAAGAATTAAAAGTGAAAGAAACTAATCGAATTGATACGACTGCAGACATGCTCGGTTTATTAGGGTTTGAATTGCAACCCACTGATGACGGACTTATTATTCATCCTTCAGAATTTAAAAAGTCAGCAACCGTAGATAGTTTAACAGATCACCGAATAGGGATGATGTTAGCTATTGCATCATTATTAAGTGATGAACCACTGAATATCCGTCAGTTTGATGCAGTAAATGTATCGTTCCCAGGTTTCCTTCCTAAATTAATGCTTTTAGAAAATGAGGGATAAAACAGTATGGAAGATATCTATAAATTAATAGACGATATCAATCTTCAAAAATTAGATAATTTAGATTCTCGTGTAAATGATGCTTTAACTTCTAATAATGACGATGCATTATTTATTCTTGGTGAAACCTTATATAATTTTGGTTTAACACCTCAAGGTCTAGAGGTATTTAGAACTTTATATCATAAATATCCAGATGAAAGTGAATTACTTATATATTTTATTGAAGGTCTAATGTCAGAGAATCAAACTGATGAAGCATTAGAATATTTAAGTCAAGTTGCAATATCAACAGAAAAATTAATGTTAGAGGCTGATTTATATCAGCAAATTAATATGACAGAAGTTGCCATTGATAAATTAATTGAAGCTAGGGAATTAGAGCCAAATGATCCAATCATCCATTTCGCATTAGCTGAGATGCTATATTTTGATGGTCAATATTTGCGCGCTACACGTGAATATGAAGTCGTATTAGATACGGGTGAATACGAAGTAAATGGTATTAATTTATTTGCTCGTATGGCAGATTGTGCATTACAAAGTGGAAACTATAGTGATGCGATTAATCTATATGATGAAATTAATGAAGATGAAATGACTTCTGAAGATTTCTTCAAAAAAGCAATCGCGTATGAAAAAAATGATATCACTCATGAAGCCATTAAAATTACTAAGAACCTTCTATCGAAAGATCCCGATTTTATTCAAGGATATTTCTATTTACAATCACTTTATGAAAATGAAAAAAATTATCCTGATGCCATTGAGACCGGCAAAGAGGGGTTACGTTTAAATCAATTTTATAAAGAATTGATGGTTTCAACAGGAAGTTTAGAAATTGAACATGGTGATGCAAATGAAGGTGTTGAATTACTAAAACAAGCACTTGAAGTGGACAATGCTTATCATGAACCTTTATTAATTTTGAGTGATTTGTTCCGAAATGAAGAAGATTATGAAGCAATCATCGCATTGCTATCATATGTGGATGAAGATGATTTGGACCCTGTATTCATGTGGCATTTAGCTCATGCATTTGGCCAAGAAGAACGTGATAAAGAAGCACAACATTTCTTTGAACTAGCTTATCCTACAATGAAAACTCAAAGCGCTTTCTTAAATGACTATTACTATTATTTAATCGAAATCGGGTATAACGAAAAAGCGAAAACAATATTACAACAATTAATAGAAATAGACCCTAGTAATGAGACATGGCAAGAAGAAGCCAATCGTCTTGATTATTAATGTAGGTGATTCTTTTGACTCAAACACTTACACAAATGAAACAAAGTTATATTGAATATGCTTTGTTTCATTATCATTTTAAATCACGAATTAGCGTGTGGATTTTAAATTATATTAAATCTCATACCGAGTTACTAGAACATGTACATTTTGTAAATCAAAGAATATTTGACCATAAAACGTTAGAACTTGCTTTAACAAATACAGATGCACCAGCAATTAGATTAGTTAAAAATAATCACTTACTCATTAATACAAATGAGATATTCGAATACGTAACAACTCATCATAACGACTTCGATATTCTTATTCATTTTTCAGACCAACACTCGATAGATTTTAGATTCAATGATTTAATTATTCATCAATTAATGTACTCTCCTCAGTACATGGCTTATCTAAACACAATTTATAGTTTACCTCTAGATTCTACAAAAGTGCATTCGCTAGTAGAACACTTACGACATAATATAGATTTAAGCTTACAACTTAATGATCGAGAACAATTTTACCAATTAACACGGATTTTAGAAGTCCTTGAAAACCGATAAAGTCACAAAGGAATTTAATCACATGCTTACATTAAAACAGATGTGGGAGTTAACCTTATATCGCCACTCTTGCTTAATCTTTTTACTTATTTTCAACATACTCGGTACCTTATATGGATTTATTTGGTATGGTAATCAATTAGTTAAAACACCTTGGTATTTCTTGCCATTTATACCAGATAGCCCAATCGCTTCACTTTTTTTGTGTATTGTTATTATTTGTCTCATTTTTAATAAGCATATCCCATTTGTAGAGGCGCTTGCATTCGTAACTTTAGTTAAATATGGACTTTGGGCAATAATAATGAATATTCTCATGATTAATCTAGATCATAACTTAACCATAATGAATGTTTTTTTGATTATGAGTCATGGTATTATGGCGATTCAAGCTATTTATTTCTATCCTCGTTTAAAAATTAGGATTAGTGGGCTATTAGTGGCAATGATCTGGGTACTTAACAATGACTATATGGATTATGTTTTAAATAAGTACCCGTACTATGATTTTATTGAACAGCACAAAGAGATGGTAGGCTATATTGCTTTCTGGCTAAGTGTTTTTGCACTAAGTTTATATTATAATTTTAAAAAAATCTTATCGGTTAAATTATTTGATTAAATACTAGATAGTCAGTAGAATATGATTAAAGGAGAGTGGAATTATTGTCTATAATGTCTTATATAATATATATTGTCATTATTATGCTCATTCCTATGTGGGCACAACACAAAGTAAAATCTAACTATGAAAAATATGCACAAGTAAGATCAACAAGTGGTAAAACTGGTCGCGAGGTAGCAGAAGAAATACTTCATGCAAATGGTATTTATGATGTTGACGTAGTAAAGGGTGAAGGTTTCTTAACAGACCACTATGATCCTAAAAAGAAAGTTGTTTGTTTATCTCCTGCAAACTTCGATAGACCTTCAGTAGCTGGTACAGCTATTGCTGCACACGAAGTTGGACATGCGATTCAACATCAACAAGGGTATGCATTTTTAAGATTTAGAAGTGCATTAGTACCACTAGCTAATTTAGGTAGTTCATTAAGTTACATGATTATCATGTTAGGTATCATCTTAACAGCTATGGGTAGTGCATTTGGCTCAACAGCTTTATGGATTGGTGCTGGGTTAATGTCACTTGCAGTCTTATTCTCAATCGTAACTTTACCTGTTGAATTTGACGCAAGTTCAAGAGCAATGAAACAAATAACTGCATTAAACATTGTAAATGAAAAAGAATATAAACATGCTAAAAAGGTTCTTTCAGCCGCTGCAATGACTTATGTTGCTGCTACTGCGACAGCTGTTGCAGAACTAGTTAGAATTATTCTAATCGCTAAAGCAAGTGATAATTAATGAAATTAGGGTTATAGGTATAAAAAACAATGATGTAAAAACTACTATAAATTTTTAGTAGTTATTTAAAACTTTGAATGTTCAAATACCAAAATTTTTAACTTTAGATATCCTTATAAGAGAGTAGAACAATGAATTCAAGATGAATTCTGTTCTGCTCCTTTTTTATTTTTTAAATATAGCAGTATGATTTAAAATATAGTCTGTTCTTTTCATATTCATAAAATGCATGATTTTTTAATATGATATATACTTAATAAGAGTCAATAATAAAGGAGAAAGTGATCGTAATGAAATCTATGAAAGAAATGCAAAATGAAGTGGATGCGTACATTGGACAATTCAAAGCTGGTTATTTTTCTCCACTGGCAAATTTAGCACGTTTAACAGAAGAAGTTGGAGAACTTGCTAGAGAGATAAACCACTATCATGGTGAAAAGAAAAAGAAAGAAACTGAAGAAGATAATACAATTAAAGCTGAATTAGGAGACAATTTATTTGTTTTACTTTGTATAGCTAATTCATTAGATATTGATATGACTGAAAGTTTTAATGAAACAATGGAAAAGTTCAACACTAGAGATAAAAATCGTTTTGAACGCAAATAAATATAAACAAGAGGAGGATAGATTTTCATGAAAATAGGTATCACATGTTATCCATCTATGGGCGGTTCTGGTATTATTGCTACTGAGCTAGGAATAAAAATGGCAGAAAGAGGCCATGAAGTACATTTTATAACTTCCAATATTCCTTTTAGAATACGTAAGCCTTTACCTAATATTACTTTTCATCAAGTTGAAGTAAATCAATATGCAGTCTTTCAATATCCTCCATATGATATTACTTTGAGTACTAAAATTTCAGAAGTTATAAAGGAATACGATTTAGATGTATTACACATGCACTATGCAGTACCTCATGCAGTTTGTGGAATTTTAGCACGTCAAATGTCTGGAAAAGATATTAAAATAATGACCACGTTACACGGTACTGATATCACAGTGCTAGGTTACGACCATTCACTCAAAGGCGCCATTAAATTTGGGATTGAGCAAAGTGATATTGTTACAAGTGTGAGTCACTCTTTAGCACATCAAACTAAATCAATCATTGAAACCGAGAAAGAAATTGTTCCTATTTATAATTTTGTGCGTGAAAATGAATTTCCAACGCGTCATGATGAAACGCTTAAAGAAGTATATGGTATTAAACCTGATGAAAAGGTACTTATACATGTATCTAATTTTAGAAAAGTGAAACGCATAGATACTATATTAGAGACATTTGCTAAAGTTCATAAAAACATACCAAGTAAATTAATCTTGTTAGGAGACGGTCCTGAATTATTAGACATGAGAAAGTTAGCGCGTCACTTAGGCATCGATAGTGATGTACTATTCTTAGGCAAGCAAGACCAAGTAAGTGAATTTTACCAAATGTCTGATTTAGTACTTCTATTAAGTGAAAAAGAAAGCTTTGGATTAACTTTGCTTGAGGCAATGAAAACAGGAGTAGTGCCGATAGGTTCTAATGCTGGTGGGATTAAAGAGGTTATTAAACATGATAAGACTGGTTTCATTGTGGATATAGGAGATAGCACTAGTGCAAGTGAATATGCGTTACAACTGCTTTCAAATAAAGAATTATATAATAAAATGCAAACTGCTATGTTAAAGGATATTGATGTACGATTTGGTTCAGAATTAATAACTGATCAATATGAACACTACTATAGAAAAATGTTAAATCAAAAAGAGGATTAGTATGGGAACAGAACTATTTAATCAAGCAAAACCCATTTTAGAAAAAATAGAACAACATGGATTTGAAGCATATTTCGTTGGTGGATCGGTGAGAGATTACTTAATGAACAGACCCATTCACGACATCGATATTACTACTAGTGCTACACCAGATGAAATAGAAACAATATTTGACAAGACTATCCCAATCGGGAGAGAGCATGGCACTATAAATGTCGTGTATCAAGGAACAAATTATGAAGTAACAACCTTCAGAGCTGAAGCAGAGTATGTTGATCATCGTAGGCCTAGTGAAGTCTATTTCGTGCGTGATTTAAAAGAAGATTTACAACGTCGTGACTTTACAATTAATGCAATTGTCATGGATAAAAATTTTAATATTTATGACTATTTTGACGGTAATGCAGCATTAAATCAACATATTATTAAAACTGTTGGTGATGCTAAAGAACGGTTTAAAGAGGATGCATTACGCATTTTAAGAGGCTTACGCTTTCAATCCCAATTGAATTTTACTATAGAAGGTGATACTTTTGATGCGATGAAACATCAAATCGCAGATGTAGAACATTTATCTATAGAACGCATTGTCGTGGAATTAAAAAAATTAATTAAAGGTCAAAATGTAAGCCAAAGCTACCTAAACCTAATAGGTTTGAATTTCTTTAATTATGTACCTTTCTTTAGAAGTCTTGATATGAAGCAAACTAAAGTTAATTCACCAATAAGCTTTGAATTATGGTTAGCAATATTAATGACTGTTGAACAAACAAATACTTCACTTTCTGACTTAAATATAAGCAACAATGAGAAAACTAAAATCAATCAATATCATAAAATAATGCTAGAGATGCCTCATGTTTCATCTAAAGATCAATTAAAATTATTCGTTTATAACTATGGTATGAATAATATTTTAGATATCATTGCTATTAATTCAATACTTGAAGACAATAACATTAAAGTAGCCTCTCCGTTAATATTTAATCTTCAATCAATAAAAGAAATTGATCAACATTTACCTATTAGAAGTCGTAGAGATCTAAACATTAATGGTGGAGATATACTTAGAATTACGTCTAAAAAAAGTGGCCCTTGGCTGAAAGAAGTTCTTAGACAAATAGAAAATGATGTGTTAACAAATAAAGTTCCAAATTTAAAAGATGAATTATTGAAGTGGGTGAAAGAGAATGTCAAAATATAGTCAAGATGTTATACGTATGTTATATATACATCAATCTGAATATATTTCGGGACAATATATTGCTGATCAGCTAAATATTTCTAGAGCAGCTGTTAAAAAAGTCATTGATCAATTAAAAAAAGATGGTTGCAAAATCGAATCTATCAATCATAAAGGCCACCAATTAAATAAACTCCCAGATAGTTGGTATAATGGTATCGTATCTTATATTTTAAAAAATTCACAACTAGCTTCGGAGATAAAAGTATTTGAAAGTGTTGAATCAACTCAGATTATTGCTAAGCAAGAATTGGTAGATAATAATAAGTCTATGATTATATTAAGTGACGAACAAACAAAAGGAAGAGGTCGATTTAATCGTAATTGGGCTTCTTCAAAAGGAAAAGGCTTATGGATGTCTCTAGTATTGCGTCCAAATGTACCTTTTTCAATGATCCCAAAATTTAACTTGTTTATTGCTTTAGGAATTAGGGATGCAATACAATCTTTCACGAATGATAAAGTAGAAATTAAATGGCCGAACGATATCTATATTGCTGATAAAAAAGTATGTGGTTTTTTAACTGAAATGATAGCAAATTACGATTCAATTGACGCTATTATTTGTGGTATAGGTATTAATTTAAACCACAGTGACAGTGATTTCTCTGATGATATTAAACAGAGAGCAACAAGCATTCGTTTACATAGTAATAATAAAATTAATCGATACTCATTTTTAGAAAAGCTCATTTCATCAATCGAAAAACGATATTCACAATTTTTAACAAAGCCTTTTACAGAAATTCGAAATGAGTATATTGAAGCCTCAAATATATGGCAACGCCAATTGCGTTTCACTGAAAACGACAAACAATTTATAGGTGAAGCAATCGATATTGATGACGATGGTTTCTTAATAGTTAGAGACGAAAATAATGAAGTTAGACGCCTTATTAGTGCGGATATAGATATATAATGCGAATGACATGAGATAAGGAGAGTTAGTTATGGGACACACAAGTTATGCAGTTGTGGATTTAGAGACAACTGGCAATCAACTTGATTATGATAAAATTATACAAATTGGTATTACTTTTGTAAGTAACAATAAAATATCTGGGACTTATCATTCTATGATTCGTACTGATTTGGAAATTCCTCCATTCATCCAAGCGTTGACTTCTATTGAAGATACCATGTTAGAGCAAGCCCCTTATTTTCATGAAATTGCACAAGAAATTTACAAACAATTGAAAGATTGTGTGTTCGTTGCTCATAATGTTGATTTTGACTTAAATTTTATAAAAAAAGCCTTTCAAAACTGTAATATAGATTTTGAACCTAAAAAGGTTCTGGATACGTTAGAAGTATTTAAAATTGCTTATCCTACTGATAAGAGTTATCAACTTAGTGAATTAGCAGAGGCACACGACATACCCTTAGACAACGCACATAGGGCTGATGAAGACGCTACTAGTACTGCATTACTAATGATTAAAGCCTTTCAAAAGTTCGAACAACTACCAATAGATACATTAAAACAACTCTATTATTTAAGTAAAAATTTAAAATATGACTTATTTAATGTCTTGTTTGAAATGGTACGTCAACATGAAAATTCACCTTTAGATAATCAATACGGTCAATTCGAACAAATAATTTATAAAAAGCAAATTGATTTAAAAGCACCTAAAACAACATTTAATGGATCACTTAAAGAATTGTATAGTGAAGTAGTTAAATCACTTAATCTAACATATCGTCCACAACAACTATATTTATCTGAAATCATCTTAGAGCAACTCATGCACAATGATAAAGCGATGATTGAAGCACCTTTAGGTAGTGGAAAGTCATTGGCATATCTTTTGGCGGCTTTGATGTATAACATTGAAACTGGACGTCATGTCATGATTTCGACTAATACTAAACTGTTGCAAAATCAACTTTTGCTAAAAGATATTCCGAGTATCAATCAAGCACTAAACTTTAAAATTAATGCCACACTCATAAAAAGTAAATCTGAATACATTTCACTTGGCTTAATTAGTCAGATTTTGAAAGATGAAACTACCAACTATGAAGTTAATATTTTAAAAATGCAATTATTGACCTGGATTATCGAAACGAAAACTGGAGATATTCAAGATTTAAATCTTAAAGGTGGCCAGAAAATGTATTTTGACCAAAAGATTGAAACTTATGTACCAGTTAGACATGATATACATTATTACAATTACATCAAACGAAATGCACATCATATTCAAATCGGAATCACTAATCATGCACATCTCATACACTCAGACCAAGAGAATTCAATTTATCAACTTTTCGATGATTGTATAATTGATGAGGCACATCGTTTACCTGACTATGCATTAAACCAAGTCACTAATGAACTCGATTATTCAGATTTAAAATATCAACTTGGTTTAATAGGAAAAAATGAAAATGAAAAATTATTAAAAGCGATTGATAAACTAGAACAACAACGAATTTTAGAACGTTTAGATATCGCACCGATAGATGTATTCGGTTTGAAAATGAATATATCAGAAATACATGATTTAAATGAACGTCTATTTAATCATATATTCGAAATCATTCAAAACTCTGACGTTTATGATGACGATATACATCGACACCATTATGTATTTGAATTTGATTCAACTCAGATACTTAAAGATTTGCATTTGATTGTTGATAAGATAAATAAGACATTAGAAATTTTTAATGGTATGACGCACAAAACAATTAAGACTTTACGCAAACAACTTTTATATATTAATGATACTTATCGAAATATAGAGCAGAGTTTAAAAGATAAACATACTGCGTACTTATCCATTAGGAATCTAACTCAAAAGTCAACTATTAAATTGATTGTTAAAGATTATGCAGTTCGTGATATTTTAACGACTCGCGTTTTAGATAAATTTAATTCATTAACATTTATTTCTGGAACATTGACGTTTAATCATAAGTTTGATGCCTTTAAAAATTGGTTTAAAGAAGATGTGCATTTTAACACGTATCAAGTTCCATCGACATTATCTAATCGCACGAATACGAACGTGTTTATTCCTAGTGATGTTAGTTCTTATAACTTCAAAAATATCGATGATTACATAGCATCTATAGTGGATTATATTCAAGAGTATGTAACAATCACTGATTCGAAATGTTTAGTGTTATTTACAAGCTACCGTATGATGCACATGGTACAAGAGTTATTAAATGAATTACCCACTTTTGAAGACTATGTAGTACTTACACAACAACAAAATCAAAACTATAAAATTGTTCAACAATTTAATAATTTTGATAAGACAATTTTACTTGGCACATCAACGTTTTTCGAAGGTTTTGATTATCAAGCTAAAGGTATTAAATGTGTTATGATAGCTAAACTTCCATTTATGAATAAATACAATACGAAACATTGGCTTATGGATTCTGAATTTGATTCTACCTTTAAGGACTATGTTTTACCCGACGCAGTTACTCGTTTTAGACAAGGTTTAGGTCGTTTAATTCGCAATGAAGATGATCAAGGGTTGATTGTCTCTTTTGATGATCGTCTTGTAAGCAGTAACTATAAAAACTTTTTTGCTCAAACTTTAGAAAATTATAAGCAAAAAAAGGGCGATATTAAACAATTTAGCAAACTTGTTAACAAAATCCAACATAATATTGATGCTAATAAATGATTCAAACTGTTATACATTGAGATAGTGTGTTCACATGCTAGAACTTCACAATTTATTTTGTTAAAATAAATAAGTATTGATTACAAAGAATGACAATTAGGAGATTGGTTATGAAAACAACGATTAAACAAGCTAAACAACATCTTAACCAAGAAGTGACTATTGGTGCTTGGTTAACAAATAAACGTTCAAGTGGCAAGATTGCCTTTTTACAATTACGTGATGGTAGTGGCTTTATGCAAGGTGTAGTGGTTAAATCAGAGGTTTCTGAAGAAACATTCCAACTAGCTAAAGAAATTACACAAGAATCATCACTTTATGTGACTGGTGTTATCACAGAAGATAACCGTTCAGATTTAGGCTACGAAATGCAAGTGAAATCAATTGAAGTTATTCACGAAGCACATGATTATCCAATTACACCTAAAAATCACGGTACTGAATTTTTAATGGATCATAGACATTTATGGTTGCGTTCAAAAAAACAACATGCTGTTATGAAAATCAGAAATGAAATTATTAGAGCGACATACGAATTCTTTAATGAAAATGGATTCACTAAAATTGATCCTCCAATCTTAACAGCAAGTGCTCCAGAAGGAACAAGTGAATTGTTCCATACTAAGTACTTTGATGAAGATGCTTTCCTTTCTCAAAGTGGTCAATTATATATGGAAGCAGCTGCAATGGCTCATGGTCGTGTATTCTCATTTGGACCAACTTTCAGAGCTGAAAAATCTAAAACTCGACGCCATTTGATTGAATTCTGGATGATTGAACCAGAAATGGCATTTACAAATCATGTGGAAAGTTTAGAAGTCCAAGAACAGTATGTATCACATGTCGTTAAATCTGTACTTAAAAATTGTCAATTAGAACTTAAAGCACTAGATAGAGATACGAGTAAACTTGAAAAGGTTTCAGCACCTTTCCCAAGAATTTCTTATGATGATGCAATTAAGTTCTTAAAAGAAGAAGGTTTCGATGATATTGAGTGGGGCGAGGACTTCGGTGCACCACATGAAACTGCTATTGCAAATCATTATGATTTACCGGTATTTATTACAAATTATCCAACTAAAATTAAACCATTCTATATGCAACCAAATCCAGAGAATGAAGAAACAGTTTTATGTGCAGATTTAATTGCACCAGAAGGTTATGGTGAAATCATTGGTGGTTCTGAACGTATTAATGATTTAGAATTATTAGAACAACGTATAGATGAACATCAATTAGACGCTGAAAGTTATAACTATTATTTAGACTTACGTCGTTATGGTAGTGTGCCACATAGCGGATTTGGATTAGGGTTAGAGAGAACTGTTGCTTGGATTTCTGGTGTGGAACACGTAAGAGAAACTGCTCCATTCCCACGATTATTAAATCGTTTATATCCATAAGTTCTAATCCCACATACCATATTAATTTACTCGTCCAGTCAGCATGTTGACTGGACGCTTTTTCAACTTTAAAGAGGGGGAATATCAATTTGAATAAAATTCAACTCAAAACACGTCCTGTCGTCGTTAGAAGAGAATTATTTGACCATTATAGTGAATTAGGACTGACAGAAAAAGATTTAATTATTTTAATTAAATTGATTTATGCCTCTGAAACAACAAATAAACAACCATCCATCGATGAGTTGAAATTAGGCTCAGATATGGAACCACGTGAAATAACTAGCATCATTCAGCATTTAATTCAAAGGGATTTATTACAACTTCATGTAAAAAAGGACGAAGAAGGTAAATTTACGGAATATATGAATTTAGATGGTTTCTATGAAAAATTAAGCAATATTTTATCTCAAGATCATTCAAAACAACTAACAAATCAAGCTCAACAAAATTTTAAAGACCTTTTCCAATATATAGAATCCTTGTTTGCTAGACCTATTTCACCATATGAAATTGAAACACTTAATCAATGGATTGACACAGACAAGCATGACTTTACTTTAATTAGAGCAGCGTTAGATGAAGCATATAGTCATGACAAACTTAGTTTCAAGTACGTAGATCGTATATTGTTAAATTGGAAAAAGAATAATGTCACAACTACTGAAGAATCTAAGAAAATAAGAGAACAATTTAACAAGCCATCTATGACACATACGGTTAATCATATACCAAAATTTGATTGGTTAAATGGGGAGAAGTTAGATGATAAGTAAAAAGAAAGCACTAGAAATGATAGATGTCATAGCTGATATGTTTCCAAATGCTGAATGCGAGCTCAAACATGATAATGCTTTCGAATTAACAATTGCAGTCCTTTTATCAGCTCAATGTACCGATAATTTAGTAAATAAAGTTACACGTACGCTTTTTCAAAAATATAAAACGCCTCAAGACTACTTGAATGTGGATATCGAAGAACTGCAAAATGATATACGTTCGATTGGCTTATATCGTAACAAAGCGAAAAATATACAAAAGCTTTGTCAGTCACTACTCGAACAATTCAATGGTCAAATTCCTAGTACTCATAAAGAATTAGAAAGTTTAGCTGGAGTCGGTCGTAAAACAGCAAATGTTGTTATGAGTGTAGCTTTCGATGAGCCATCATTAGCAGTTGATACGCATGTTGAACGTGTTTCTAAGCGACTAGGAATTAATAGATGGAAAGATAATGTGACACAAGTAGAAGATAGATTATGTAGTATTATTCCAAAGGAAAGATGGAGTAGAAGTCATCATCAACTTATCTTCTTTGGTCGCTACCATTGTTTAGCTAGAAAGCCTAAGTGTGACATATGTCCCTTACTAAATGATTGTAGAGAAGGGCAAAAACGTATGAAAGGGCAATTAAAGGAAGCTTGATTAAATGATTAATAAACAAGAATTTGATGAAATTGAAGAGTTACTTGATGAATACACTAAACAAAGAGCATTAAATTCATCAAACGCTAAGCCAGTAATCGATAAGTACTTTAATTTAATAATTCAATTTTTTAAAGAAATTAATGAAATTAAAACTATTGATTTCAAATTATTAGATCAATACCCAGTAGTTCCAATGAACTTTGAAGAACGCTATCGATATATGTTAGCTAGAAAATATCACTTTATGGGTTATAGTCAAATGAAGACTTTAAAAAATGAGTTAATTAAAATGAATGCGTCATACCAAATTAGAAGAAAGCGACAAAGTTAATACTATAACAGTAATTAGCCAGTAAAATGAGTTATTTAATTCATCTACTGGCTTATATTTATACTCAAATATTTAATTTTTATCAATGATTATAAAGAAAGGCAATTTCTATTTGATGTAATAGAAATTGCCTTCTTTTAATTATTTAACATTTCAAAAACACTATGAGGACTTTTTAAAATCGAAAATATTATTTAAATTAAAGATGTTTGAAAGTGTACTTCCGACAGTATTAGTACCTTGTGTTGTTGAATTATTGTTTGTAGTTCCTGAATTAATATTGCCACTATTATTAGTGTTACTACTATTAGAATTACTTGAGTTATTTGAACTATTTGAGCTATTTGATGAACTTGAGCCACTGCTACCATTTACTTCACGATTAGTCGTGTTGTTATCTGGGTGACCACTTACTGATAAATTATCAGCACTTGAGCCATTAACTGAATCTGGTTTCTTGAAGTCACCATCATCACTTGAAGTAATATCAGACATAACATCCTCATATAAATATTGTGGATATTCTTGTTCTGAGTGACCTAAGAATGAGTTAACGCCACCTTCTTTAATTTCACTGAAGCCCATCCAGATAGATATTGTGTATTTAGGTGTGAAACCATTTATCCAAACGTCTTTTGCAGCGTTATCAGGTAGGTTATATTGTTGGTTAATTTCAGTACCGTAAGTACTTGTACCAGTTTTAGCACCCATAGTAACGCCTGATACGCCATGTCCATAGGCTGAACCATAGGCTTTGAATGTACCTGTAAGCATTTCAGCTAACATATAAGAAGTGTAGTCTTTCATAGCTTTATGACTTGTATGGTCAAACTCAATTGTGTCATCATCAGCTGTTACAACTTTTTGGATAGAATGTGCATTATTGTAAGTACCGCCGTTAGCAATTGCTGCGAAAGCAGATGCTAATTGAGTAGGTGAGAACTCAGAAGCGCCACCACCAAGTACATCAGAAGGGCCAATGTCACTTTGATAATCTAATCCAACTTTTGATGCGAATTTCTTAGCTGCATTATCCCCAGCTTGTGAATTAACTTGTTGCCAAGTTTTAAGCGCTGGAATGTTGAAACTTTGTCTTAACGCATCATACGCAGTTACAGTACCATGTCCATTTCCATCATAGTTACGGAATGTACCACCATCTATTGAATAGCTTGATTCGTCTTGAATTGCATGATTCGTAGCCCATTGCATGTTTTCAATAGCTGGACCATAAGCTAAGAACGGTTTCAATGATGAACCAGTTAAATGCGCATCAGTTGCAGCGTTATTGTCAACAACGTCCTTGAAGTTACGACCTCCAGAAATTGCAACTAAGCCACCAGTCTTACTATCAAGAATTGTAGAACCAACACGTTGGTCTTCATTTTTATAGTAATTACCGTTGTCTATACGATCTTGTAATGTTTTTTGAACATCTTTGTCCATATTTGTATAAATCTTAATTCCACTTTGAAGAACATCACTCAAGTTTTTATTCTTGAATTCTTTATTGTTCATCAATTCAGATTTAACAAAGTTCACATATGAATCGTATTCTGAATCAGAGTTATCAGTGCCAATTTGACGTTCCTTAGCTGTACGATCTACTAAATTAGCTTTTAAATTAATTTTCTTAGCGGCATTATACTCTTTATCAGAAATTCTGTTGTGATAATGCATTAAGTAGAGTACAGTGTTTTTACGATTTTCCGCTTGTTTAGGGTTGTCGTAAATATTATAAAGGTTAGGCACCTGTGGTAAACCTGCTAAATATGCTTCTTCCGCAAGATTTAAATCTTTCAAATCTTTATTGAAGTAATATTTAGCTGCAGCTTTAACGCCATAAACACCATCTGAATAATAAATTTTATTTAAGTACATTTGGAAGATTTCATCTTTACTGTACTCTTGTTCTAGACGGTAGGATAGGTAAGCTTCTTGTGCTTTACGTCCGATAGATTTCTCTTCACTTAAGAATGCTCGTTTAACTACTTGTTGTGTTAAAGTAGATGCACCTTGTGAACCAAATCCACCAGTCAAGTTTTTACCAATGGCACCAAATAAACGTTTATAGTCAATTGCACCGTGGTCATAGAATCGGTTATCTTCAGTTGCTAACACAGCATTTCTCATATTTTTAGGAACATCTTTTAACTCAACATGTTCTCTTCTTGCGCCGTTATCTAATTTTTTTACTAAATCACCATTTTTGTCGTAAATTTCTGCCGGTTTAGGATCTTGTAATTTAGATTCGGTAAATGCAGGAGCTTTCCATGCATAATACGCAAATAATAAAATGCCTAATAGAACTAAAACGATAAAGGCAATTAATAAAAAGCCAATAATCTTGATAATCGTTCTTTTCACATTCTTATTCTTTTTTGCTTTGGACTTCCCATTTTTACCATTTTTAGGTTGAGAAGATCCTTTATTTTCCGTCATACGCGGTCCTCACTTTCATCTAATATCAACTT
>ERZ1023420.67-NODE-67-length-55243-cov-12.620207_pt1 | contig 55243 bp, 53 predicted proteins | sample MGYA00380512_ERZ1023420 | MGnify/ENA primary metagenome ERZ1023420 (study PRJEB33173, sample SAMEA4830390) | metagenome | study: EMG produced TPA metagenomics assembly of the PRJEB25223 data set... | reverse complement strand
TGCTTAATCTCAATATTTGGACTCATCAGTCCGATTTGACGTAGAGCCACTTTTTCTTAATAACAATAACAAGTACCAAAGTGTTCCAACTAAGTGAATGCTTTGGTGCTTTTTTTATCTCTAAATAGTTAACACTTATTTATATTAAATGTTTATTTTTATTATGATATAATTTTATATAATATTTAAAAAGTAATTGATTTAACAAAATACATGTTGTGAGAGGACTCTACAATGTTTGACTTTTATGCGAATTGGTATTCGTTGATTATCATTATTGAATATCTTGCTATATTTTTAGGTTCAATTGGCTTAATCTTTATAGCAATGGTCAGTCTAAGACAAATTCAAAAGAAAAAGAAGATTTGGTATTTAGGAATATTCTTAATTTATTCATCATTACTTGAATTGTTAATACATTTTACAGGGGAAGATATTCATACTTACAACTTGGTTTTTGTCGTAACACTTCTTCCTTTTTTATTGATGTGTTATTTATCGAGTCATTATTTGGTAAAACGGCCATTCAAAACAAAATTAGAATTTGTGAAAACTGGTCACGGTAAAACTAACAAAGTTACCAAGCAAGAAATGAAAAATATGAAAGACGAATTGCAATCGGCTAATATAATTGCATGGTCAGGTTCAATTGGAGCTGCTTTTCTAATAGTTGCTTGGTCAGCTAAAGTAAGATTTATACATAGTAAGGAATGGATGATGGCGCAAGAATTGACCAAAACTACTGATAATTTGTTAGGGTTTGGAGGCTTTATGTTTTTAATCTCAGCGTTTTTAATTGTCATTTATTTCATTGTTGACGTAGTGTTATGGAATAAAAGAGGTAAATTTCCCGGTCTAGTATTTCGACCAATGATTTTGTGTTTATGGCAATTTTTATTTTTGATTTCGATTTAAAAATTAATAATTAGATAAGTATCAAATTTAGAAACTTTCCTAATTTTAAATATCTTTTTGAAATACATAAATATGTGATGTCTGCATAATTAAATAATTATCTTTTTAACAAGTGCACTATTGTAAAATCATCATTTTATAAGCAAGGCTAACTTTACATAAGTTCAGTCCTTGCTTTTATTTTTTCAAAAATTAGCAAAGTTTACTGAAAATGGGAGTAGGGAATACTTTGAATAATTATTTAAGTGAAATAAGCATAGTAATTACCCTAAAATAAAGAAAAGGTGATTTTAAATGTGGTATAACAATCAACTAACGCAATCTTTAAATATTCAATATCCTATTATTCAAGCAGGTATGGCTGGTAGTACAACTGCGGAACTTGTTGCAACTGTAAGTAATAAAGGTGGTTTAGGCTGTATTGGAGCGGGCTACTTTACTACAAAAAAGTTAGCGCAAGAAATTCAAAAAGTGCAAGGATTAACATCACAACCATTTGGTGTGAATTTGTTTGTACCAAGTCATCAATCATACACTAATGAACAAGTCGAACATATGAATGCTTGGCTGAAACCCTATCGTAAGGCATTAAATCTTGAAGAGCCAGTAGTCAATATTTCTGAAGAACAACAATTTAAAAGTGCAATTCAAACTGTGATTAAATATAGAGTACCAGTATGTTGTTTCACCTTTGGTATCCCGTCAAAAGAAATCATTGAACAATTAAAAGGTGCTAAAATTACTTTAATTGGTACAGCTACTACTGTAGATGAGGCAATTGCAAATGAGCATGCAGGTATGGATATTGTAGTTGCTCAAGGCAGTGAAGCAGGTGGACATAGGGGGTCATTTTTAACAACCAACAATCAGCGTGAACCGCTCATAGGAACAATGAGTTTAATACCACAGATAGTTGATCATGTATCGATACCAGTTGTTGCTGCAGGTGGTGTTATGGATGGTCGTGGTATATTAGCTAGTCAGATACTAGGTGCACAAGGTGTACAAATGGGAACCGCTTTCTTAACTACTGAAGAAAGTGGCGCAAATCAATTAGTTAAACAAGCAGTGCTTCATAGTAAAGAGACTGATACAATAGTCACTGACGTATTTAGTGGTAAATCAGCACGCGGTATCAACAATGAATTTGTAGAGACGATGAAACAATACGAAGGGAACATACCGCCATATCCTGTACAAAATCAACTAACTAATTCTATTAGAAAGACAGCCGCTTCCACAGGGCATCGTGAATGGACGCATATGTGGAGTGGTCAATCGCCACGTTTAGCTACGTCACAACATGTCAATCAATTGATGGATCGACTTGTTGAACAAGTAGAAACATTATTAACGGTTGTTCGATGATTTTTAGAAAAATAGAGTGTGCATGAGAATGCAACATTTCCGAAAATAATAAGATAATGTAAAGATGATATAGAACAAGTGATATCATAAAATTGAATATGGTATCATATAGCTGGTGATAAAAATGATAAATATAGGTCTTACTGGATGGGGAGATCACGATTCTTTATATGAGGATTTAGAACGACAATCAGATAAGTTGCAAACATACGCTAGTCACTTTCCAATCGTTGAACTTGATGCATCTTACTACGCCATCCAACCTGAAAGAAATATCATGAAATGGATTAAAGAAACACCTGATCGTTTTGAATTTATAGTGAAGATTCATCAAGCACTTACACTACATGCAGATTATAAAGATTACGCAGAAACAAGAAGTGAATTATTCGAGCAATTCAAACAAATGCTACAACCACTTATAGATCATCACAAACTAGCTATGGTCTTAGTTCAATTTCCACCTTGGTTTGATTGTACGGCACAAAATATCAAATATATCTTGTATGTTCGTCAACAATTGGCTGATGTACCGATTAGTGTCGAGTTTCGACATCAATCATGGTTTAACGATCAATTTAAGGAACAAACGCTGTCATTTTTAACTGAGCACCACATTATCCATTCAGTAGTAGATGAGCCACAAGTGCGCGAAGGCTCAATACCACTAGTTAATCGTATTACTACTGAGACGGCTTTTGTACGCTATCATGGAAGAAATAGACAAGGCTGGACCAAAAAAGACATGACCGACCAAGAGTGGCGTGATGTGAGATACTTATATAACTACAACAAAGAAGAGCTTACCGATTTAGCTAATAAAGTTAGAATTATAGAACAAAAAGCTAAAAAGGTTTATGTCGTATTTAATAATAACTCGGGTGGGCATGCTGCTCAAAACGCTAAAACATATCAGGATATGTTAGATATTGAATACACAGGTTTAGCTCCGCAACAATTAAAATTATTCTAAGAGGCGAAATATAATGTTAGTGACAATTATTTTATTAGTGATTATCGGCCTTTTCTCTGCTATTTTAGGGTCATTAGTAGGTATTGGTGGTGGGATCATTATTGTTCCAACACTGGTATACTTGGGCGTTACACACGATGTTTTACATGGTATTACACCACAAATAGCGATAGGAACATCATCGGTGATTCTAATCGTCACAGGCTTATCTTCATCATTAGGCTACTTAAAGACGAAGCAGGTAGATATTAAAAATGGTTCTATCTTCTTGTTTGGATTATTACCAGGTTCATTGTTAGGTTCGTTTTTAAGTAGATATCTTACTTTAGAGTCTTTCAATTTATACTTCGGTATTTTTATGATTATTGTTTCAATTATTTTAATGGTGAGACATAAAATCAAACCGTTTAAGATTTTTGATAAAGAGAAATATCGTAAAACGTATGTTGATTCTGAAGGAAAGACATATCACTATAGCGTACCACCTTTATTTGCATTTGTTGCGACACTGTTCATTGGTATTTTAACAGGTCTATTCGGAATTGGTGGTGGCGCATTAATGACACCACTAATGTTAATTGTTTTCAGATTTCCACCACACGTTGCAGTTGGTACAAGCATGATGATGATTTTCTTTTCAAGTGTTATGAGTTCTATAGGTCACATTTTACAAGGACATGTTGCATGGTCATATTCTATAATTCTTATTATTTCAAGTTATATCGGCGCCCAAATTGGAGTACGTGTTAACCACTCGATTAAATCTGAAACTGTTGTAACGCTATTACGTACGGTTATGTTGATAATGGGTGTATACTTAATTATTAAATCTTTTCTTTAAATAAATATAGGGGGAATTTAAGTGAAGTTAACCATTTTTCACACGAACGATATTCATAGTCATTTAAACGAATATGCACGTATAACATCTTATATGGCAGAACATAGACCCAAACTTCAACATCCCTCACTCTATTTAGATATAGGCGACCATGTGGATTTATCAGCACCAGTGACTCAAGCAACGATAGGTCGCAAGAATATCGACTTGCTTAATGAGGCTCAGTGCGATATTGCGACGATAGGTAATAATGAAGGTATGACCATCTCTCATGAAGCATTAAATAATTTATATAATAATGCGACATTTAACGTCATTTGTACAAATGTTATCGATGAAGAAGGAAAGTTACCTCATAACATAGCCTCATCATGTATTAAAGAAATTGAAGGCGTACGTATTTTATTTGTGGCGGCAACAGCACCTTTCACACCATTTTACAGAGCTCTTGATTGGATTGTAACGGATCCTTTAGAAGCGATTAAAGATGAAATCGCTAATCAACAGGGTAATTATGATGTACTTATTGTGATGAGTCATGTAGGCATCTTTTTTGATGAAAAGTTATGCCAAGAGATTCCTGAAATTGATGTGATTTTTGGGAGTCATACACACCATCATTTTGATGAGGGTGAAATGAATAATGGCGTACTTATGGCAGCTGCTGGTAAATATGGTTATTATTTAGGTGAAGTTAATTTAACTATTGAAAATAAAAATGTTGTTAGTAAAGAAGCGATTATTTATCCGGTTGAAACATTACCTATGGTTGAAACAGATTATGAGTCAGAAGGAAAGGCATTGATGAGTGAACCGGTGATTGATTATCCTATCAACTTAAGTAGTAAAACAGATGTCATTACTAAAACGACTTATTTATTAGCTGAAAGTGTATTTGAATTTACTAATACAGATTGTACTATCATAAATGCTGGTTTAATTGTAAAAGGAATTGAAGCGGATAGACTAACGGAATATGATATTCATAAAATGTTGCCACATCCAATTAATCTAGTGCGCGTACGTTTGACAGGTAGTGAATTGAAAAAAGTAATTGAAAAAAGTCAGAAGCAAGAATATATGCATGAACATGCTCAAGGACTAGGTTTTAGAGGAGATATATTTGGAGGCTATATTTTATATAATTGCGGTTTTATCCAGTCAGAAAATAGATTCTTTGTTAATGGTGAAGCGGTAGTTGATGATAAAATATACCCTTTAGGAACAGTTGATATGTATACGTTTGGTAGATATTTCCCTATATTGAAAGGGAAGTCAATTGATTATATTATGCCTCAGTTCCTTAGAGATATCTTTAAAGATAAGTTATTGAGACTCCAATAGAATAACACAAATAAATTATGTATAGAATAGAATTAAATTCAAGGTTGAAATTTGTGGTTTATTACGTTTTAATTTAATGTAAATTTCGTTATAATAGGAAAAGATAGATTATACAGGAGGGTATACGTGGTTATGGCTACTAAAAATGAAGAAATCTTACGTAAACCAGATTGGTTGAAAATTAAGCTTAACACGAACGAAAACTATATTGGCCTCAAGAAGATGATGCGTGAAAAGAACTTACACACTGTTTGCGAAGAAGCAAAGTGTCCAAATATACATGAATGTTGGGGTGCTAGACGTACTGCTACATTTATGATTTTAGGTGCAGTATGTACAAGAGCATGTCGTTTCTGTGCAGTTAAAACTGGCTTACCTAATGAACTAGACTTAAATGAACCAGAACGTGTTGCAGAATCAGTTGAGTTAATGAATTTAAAACACGTTGTTATCACTGCAGTTGCACGTGATGACTTAAGAGATGCAGGTTCTAACGTATATGCTGAAACAGTACGTAAAGTACGTGAACGTAATCCATTCACTACAATTGAAATCTTACCATCAGACATGGGTGGTGACTATGAAGCACTTGAAACATTAATGGCTTCTAAACCTGATATCTTAAACCATAATATCGAAACAGTACGTCGTTTAACACCAAGAGTTCGTGCACGTGCAACATATGAAAGAACATTAGAGTTCTTACGTCGTTCTAAAGAATTGCAACCAGATATTCCTACTAAATCAAGCTTAATGGTTGGTTTAGGAGAAACGATTGAAGAGATTTATGAAACAATGGATGATCTTCGTGCAAATGATGTAGACATTTTAACAATTGGTCAATATTTACAACCATCACGTAAGCATTTAAAAGTTGAAAAATACTATACACCATTAGAATTTGGTAAATTAAGAAAAGTAGCTATGGACAAAGGTTTCAAACACTGTGAAGCTGGCCCAATGGTACGTAGTTCTTATCATGCCGACGAACAAGTAAATGAAGCGGCTAAAGAAAAACACCGTTTAGGTGAAGAAAAATTACAACAAAATTAATTTGAACAATTAAACGGTTTAGATTAAGTTTTTAGAGACTTAGGTTGCACATTTTAAATTGAATTGTGTAATCTAAGTTTTTATTATACGAGTTAAAGGTGACAAATTATGATTAAGATAGGTCAACAATATTTTGAAATCATTGAAGAATATAGATCATGCTTTGATGAAGAATTATTTGCATCGAGATATTCAGATATATTAGATAAGTATGATTTTATTGTAGGGGATTTTGGATATGATCAATTACGATTAAAAGGTTTCTATAAGGATACGAATAAAAAAGCTGAAATCTCGAAACGTTTTTCGAGTATTCAAGATTATATATTAGAATATTGCAATTTCGGTTGTCCTTATTTTGTTTTACGTCATTTATCTAACAAAGAGGTACAACAATTAAATCATGATGAAGAGGAAGTTATTTTGTCTGATTCTGAAGATAAATTGCATGATGTTAAAATTAAACCTACCATTCAGGAAGTTAAGCACCAAGATGAGTAACTATAGAATTAATAAAATGAGCTGTGAAGAAATCTAAGAGAAGAGATTTTTTCACAGCTTTTAAAATAGTAATTATTGAATGACTTGATTAAGATATTCAATGATTTCATCACTTTCTTCTTGACTCACACCTAGAATATGCGCGATATATCCTTCTTCTTCAATATCATCTGTCCCGATAATACCGAATTTGTTTGTTTGCATATTTAGCACAAGTGTCTTTCCGTAATGACGATCTGTTTGAACGAGCATTAAATCATAACGGCTATGTTCACCTACAAAGCCTACAAACTGTACTTGGCTTTGTTCTTCATCATCATATAAGTACATATCTATCATAAGAGTAGAACTCCTTTTATCTTGTATTTTTAATTAAGTATAACGACAAATGAAGACCTATGCAAAACTGTGATATGATAGACATATTAAGAGGTGAAGGATATGTATTTTGTAGATAAAGATCAGCTTACTTTAAAATTAACTTACTTAAATCAATTAATTAAAGATTATGAATCGAATAAAGGAAATCATTATGCATTTGAACGTATCGCACAAATGTTAATTGAATCATCTGTGGATATAGGTAATATGATTATTGATGGTTTTATCTTGAGGGATCCAGGAAATTATAAAGATGTCATCGATATTCTTGAACTAGAAGGTGTTATTTCGAAATCTACTCAACGATATGTTAATGAAACAGTTGACATTAGAAAGCAGTTCGCACACCATTATACAGAACTTGATAATAGTAAGATTCAGCCATTATTTGACGAGGCTTTGCCTTATTATGAACAGTTTATTCAAGAGGTAACTCAGTTCCTTGAGAAAGAGAATGTTCCAGTTACCGCTTTTGGAAAAGGAGATAACAAGTAATGAAAAATTATAAAGGATATTTAATTGACTTAGATGGAACTATGTATATAGGTACAGATGAAATCGATGGTGCAGCACAATTTATTGACTACTTAAACAATCATCAAATCCCGCATTTATATGTTACAAACAACTCTACAAAGACGCCTGAAGAGGTAACGCAAAAATTAAAAGAAATGAATATTGATGCGAAACCTGAGGAAGTTGTAACGTCTGCCTTAGCAACAGCAAATTATATTGCAGATGAGAAAAGTGATGCTACGGTATACATGCTTGGCGGCAGTGGCTTACGCACAGCTTTAACTGAAGCTGGATTAACTGTAAAAGATGATGAAAACGTTGATTATGTTGCGATTGGTTTAGATGAAAACGTTACTTACGAAAAATTAGCTGTGGCAACGCTTGCAGTACGTAAGGGTGCAAGATTTATTTCAACGAACCCTGATGTATCGATTCCTAAAGAACGTGGTTTCTTACCAGGTAATGGTGCGATTACAAGTGTAGTTAGTGTATCTACAGGTCAAGCACCACAATTTATTGGTAAACCGGAGCCAGTCATTATGGATATTGCTTTAGACATCTTGAAATTAGATAAATCAGACGTAGCAATGGTTGGCGATTTGTATGATACCGATATCATGTCTGGTATTAATGTTGGTGTTGACACAATTCATGTACAAACTGGTGTAACGACTTATGAAGAAATAAAAGAAAAAGACCAACAACCTACATATTCATTTAAAGACTTAAATGTAGCAATTTCAGAATTAGAAAGAAATGCCCAAAAATAAAAGAGGGGTGGCATGACATGGTTAAAATTCTAGTCACACGTCAAATTCCAGATCGTTTCATAGAGCAATTGGAACAGTTCGGCGACGTTAAAATGTGGAAAGAAGCATTTGAACCTATGCCTAGAGAGCAATTTTTGAAAGAATTAGAAGATGTTGATGCATGTTTCATCACATTAAGTGAAAAGATTGATGCCACATGTCTCGAACACGCTAAACATGTAAAGGTAATAGCAAATATGGCGGTTGGTTTTGACAACATTGATGTTAAGTTAGCTCAAGAAAATGGTATAGTCGTTACTAATACACCTCAAGTACTTACAGAAACGACAGCCGAATTAGGGTTTACGTTAATGTTAACTGTGGCACGACGTATTGTTGAAGCGGAAAAATATGTACAAGATGGTGAATGGAAAAGCTGGGGACCATACTTATTATCTGGTAAGGATGTTCATGGTTCAACTGTAGGTATTTATGGTATGGGTGATATTGGAAAGAGTTTTGCACGTCGACTTCAAGGATTTAATACAACTATCTTGTATCATAATCGTTCAAGACATGAAGATGCAGAATCAGAACTTAATGCAAGTTATGTATCCTTTGATACATTATTAGAAGACAGTGATTTTGTCGTATGTACTGCGCCATTGACACCTGAAACAGAGAATAAGTTTAATAAAGATGCGTTTTCAAAAATGAAAAACGATGCAATCTTCATTAATATCGGCCGTGGTGCAATTGTAGACGAGGATGCTCTAATTGATGCATTGAACAATCATGAAATTGGTGGATGTGGTTTAGACGTCTTACGTGAGGAACCTAGTAAACTTGATCACCCTCTCTTAAAAATGGAGAAAGCAGTCATATTACCGCATATAGGTAGTGCTTCTGTGGCAACTAGAGATCGAATGATTCAATTATGTGTTGATAACATTGCTGCGATATTAAAAGGAGAAAAACCGTTGACTCCGATTACTAATAAATAAATTTTAAAGAACTTCTAACGTTTAGGTAAAGATTTAACCATGAACGATAGAGGTTCTTTTATTATAACTAACAGTTTTGTTATACCGTATGTAATTGTTAAGCTAACTATTTGGTACTAATATAATTATTGTCATTTGAATTCATCATTGCCACTAATGCAGTGTTGTTGATAGTAACATTAACGCATAAAATCTTATTAATTTTTTAAGTGTTAATTTAGCATCATTAGCACAATAGTTTGAAGTGGGAAAATTAATTTGCCTTAAAATCAAATTTTAATTATAATAAGATGAATATATAATATATAAAAATTATATTTAATGAATTTTGTTTTGTTTTCGTGAATTCGGTTTTAACTCAGGAGTAGGACGAATACTTCACTCCGATATTTGAAATGATAGTGAGGTGCAATAGTGCATTGAAAGAGAAAAATCATAAGATGATGAAATATTATGAGAAAGCTAAACCTTATTTATTAACACTTTTATATTTAGCGATATTTATTGCGCTGTACCTAATTTATGGTTCCGGTGATACACATAATAATTTCATTTATAATGAATTTTAATAAGGAGTCTAATTATGACAGATATCATAAATTTAATAAATGACTTCGGTCAAAGTGATCCTGAACGTGTAGCAGTTAGACATAAAGATGAAGAATTAACATATCAACAATTAATGGATGAATCTAGTAAATTAGCGCATCTATTACAAGATAATCATAAGCCGTTAATCGTTTATGGACATATGTCACCTTACATGTTAGTGGGAATGATAGGTGCTATCAAAGCAGGTTGTGGCTATGTACCTATTGACACTTCAGTACCAAGTGAACGTGTGAATATGATTATAAATAAAGTACAACCGGACATTATATTTAACACAACAGATACACAATTAAATTATTCCAATATACAAGAACTTACAATTCAAAGTATCCAAGGTTCTGATAATCCAACACTATTTGACAGTCAAATGGGATTAACGGATGTTGTATATACTATTTTTACATCTGGTTCAACAGGTGAGCCTAAAGGTGTTCAGATCGAATATGCAAGTTTAATAGAATTTGCAGAATGGATGGTATCGCTTAATGAATCAGAAGGTTCACAAGAATGGTTAAATCAAGCACCATTCTCGTTCGATTTATCAGTCATGGCAATTTATCCTTGTTTAACATCAGGTGGCACACTTAATTTAGTAGATAAAGAAATGATCAATAAACCTAAATTACTCAATGAAATGTTAGTTAATACACCAATCAATGCATGGGTATCTACACCATCATTTATGGAAATGTGCTTGCTATTACCTAACCTTAACGAATTAAGTTACACAAGCTTGAATCATTTCTTCTTCTGTGGAGAAATCTTACCTCATAGAACTGCGAAAGCACTTTTAGATAGATATCCAAGTGCAGTGGTTTATAACACGTATGGACCTACGGAAGCGACAGTAGCTGTTACAGGTATTAAATTGACACCTGAAATTATTGAAGCTTATAACCCGCTACCTGCTGGTGTTTCAAGACCTAACACATCATTGTTTACAACAGACGAAGGTGAACTTGTTATTAAAGGTAATAGTGTTAGTCTTGGGTATTTAGATAACAAAGAAAAAACCGATGCGGTATTTAACTTTGAAGATGGACTTCGTATATATCATACGGGTGATAAAGCCATCGAGAAAGATGGACAATGGTTCATTCAAGGAAGAATTGATTTCCAAATTAAACTTAACGGTTACCGAATGGAATTGGAAGAAATTGAAACGCAACTTAGACAATCAGAGTTTGTTAGAGAAACTGTTGTCGTTCCAGTATATAAAAATAATAAAGTAATACATTTAATCGGTGCTGTCGTTCCGACTGAAGAAGTTAAAGATGATTTAGAAATGACAAGACAAATTAAATCTGAACTAAAATCTCGCTTACCTGAATATATGATTCCGAGAAAATTTGTTTGGATGAAACAGTTACCATTAACGTCAAACGGAAAGCTTGATCGTAAACAAGTCGCAGAGGATATTAACGCATGATTCCATATGGCACGTTTACCTTCTTCTTAGTTGCATTTATAGTACTTTTACCAGTCATCATACTCGGATTTTTAGGTAAGCGAAGCTATATTTATAACGGTTTAAGTACTGCAATTATGATTGTCATCATCTTTTCATCAGATAAACATAATTTATTCGGTAATAAATATTTAAGTATTCAACTCATCAGTTTTGTAATTTATCTCATATGGCAAGTGTTATTAATTATGGGTTATTATAAATCAAGACAGAAGAGTAATACATTTAGCAAATTTGTCATTGTAATGATTTTATCCATTTTGCCATTAGCGATTGTTAAAGTATTACAAAGCTCATGGCTAGGTGGTCAACAAATTCATTTCCATGAACACAAGCTTATAGAATTTGTAGGTTTCCTAGGTATTTCTTATGTAACGTTTAAAAGTGTGCAATTAATTATGGAGATTCGAGATGGATCTATTAAAGAGATCAAAGTTGGGAAATTATTCCAATTCATTTCTTTCTTCCCAACGGTGTCTTCAGGGCCAATTGATCGCTATAAACGTTTTGTTAAAGACGATAAAAAGGTTCCTACAAGTGAACAATATAGGGAAATGGTTGCCAAAGCGATACACATGATTATGCTTGGATTTTTATACAAGTATATTATCGCTTATTTAATCAATGTTTATGCAATTCATCCATTATTAATGAATCTAGATGGATTTACTCATAAATGGCTATATATGTATGCTTATAGTTTCTATTTATTCTTTGATTTTGCAGGATACAGCTTATTTGCTGTAGCAGTAAGTTATTTATACGGTATTAATACACCGCCTAACTTCAAGCAACCTTTCAAAGCCAAAAATATAAAAGACTTCTGGAATAGATGGCATATGTCATTATCGTTCTGGTTTAGAGATTGTATTTATATGCGTACATTATTCTATATGTCACGTAAAAAAACATTTAAAAGTCAATTTGCGATGTCTAATTTCGCATTCTTCTTAAACTTCTTTATCATGGGTGTGTGGCATGGTTTAGAGTTATTCTATATCGTTTATGGTATTTACCATGGACTGATGTTTATTGGTTATGGATACTATGAACGTTGGAGAAAGAAACATCCACCACGTTGGCAAAATGGTTTTACTACAGCGTTGAGTATTATCATTACTTTCCATTTTGTAGCATTTGGATTTTTAATCTTTTCAGGAAAATTAATTTAAAAGGAGTCATAAATTATGGAATTTAAAGAACAAGTATTAGATTTATTAGCTGATGTGGCAGAAAATGATGTTGTAAAAGAGAACCCTGATGTTGAAATCTTCGAAGAGGGTATCATCGATTCATTCCAAACGGTAGGTTTATTACTTGAGATTCAAAACAGATTAGGCATTGAAGTATCTATCATGGATTTCGATCGTGATGAGTGGGCAACTCCAAACAAAATTGTTGAAGCATTAGAAGAATTACGATGAAATTAAAACCATTTTTACCAATTATTATTAGCGGCATTTTATTTCTAGCCTTCGTATTAATGCCTGCTAGCTGGTTTACTGGATTAGTTACAAACAAGGCTGTCGCTAATAATAGAATATCTTTAACAGATCAAGTTCTTAAAGGTACGCTCATTCAAAATAAACTATTTAGTAGTGATAAATATTATCCAATATATGGGTCAAGTGAACTGAATAAATTAGATCCATTTAACCCTGCACTTGCTCTAAATCATAGAAAACATACTAAACCAATTTTTCTAATTGGTACGGGTGGTAATACAGATTTAATCAATGCAATTGAATTAGCTGGTCAATATGATCAACTAAAAGGGAAAAAGATGACATTTATTATTTCACCACAATGGTTTAGTACGCATGGTGTTAATAATCGTGATTTTGTAGCACGTACAACACCAAATCAAATTAATCAGTTATTTCAACAAAAAGATATGCCTTCAGAATTAAAAGAGAGATATGCCAAACGCTTATTACAATTTAAAAGTGCGTCGAATAAAGAATTCTTGAAAGACGTCGTAAATAATCACGGTAAAGTAGATGGTAACTATGTTTCTCGCTTTAAAGAGAATCAGTTATTAAAAATTGAAGCGATTAAAACTTACTTCTCATTAGATAAGTCGCCATTATCACATGTGAAACCTGTGACTGAGCCAAATGTATCATGGCAGGAAATGCAAGATAAAGCTGTGACATTAGGTGAGAAACGCTCATCATCAAATAATTATGGAATACGTAATGAATATTGGGAAAAACTTATGCATAAAAAGCCAATGAATCATCGTAAATATGAGTTTAAAATGAACTCTCCAGAATTTAATGATTTATCATTGTTAGTGGATGCAATGCATAATGCAGGTGCAAACGTACAATACGTTATTTTACCGGTGAATGGTAAATGGTATGATCACTTAGGTATTGAACGCTCAACAAGAGAACCAGTCTATAAGAAAATACATCAAACTGTAGTAGCACATGGTGGTAAGGTGTATGATATGTCAGATAAAGATTATGAGAAATATGTTCTTAGTGATGTCGTTCACGTAGGTTGGAAAGGTTGGGCTCACATGAACCAACATATTGTTCAACATATGAATGATGACAAAAACCCGCATAACAAAGATCATTATAAACAACATGAACACCAATAATTAACAAAAGCACCAACGCGCAGAGTTTAAGAACTCTGCGCGTTGGTGCTTTATTGAATATATATCATATATGTCAGACGCTTAGAATACTTGTTCAACTTCAATAACGCCTGGAACTTCTTCGTGTAACGCACGTTCAATGCCGGCTTTTAATGTGATTGTTGAGCTAGGACAAGTACCACAAGCTCCGTGTAATTGTAATTTCACAATACCATCTTCTACATCTACTAATGTACAGTCTCCACCATCACGTAATAAAAATGGACGTAAACGTTCAATGACTTCAGCTACTTGATCAAACATCGTTGCATTCTCAGTAGGCATGAGATATGTCTCCTTTCAAGTAAATTACTTCATAAATTCATTATTAATTTATTATAATAGATAAAGAAAGAAAAATCTATAAAACAAAACGGGGGATTTGAGTATGACTAAAGTAAGCGTGGTAGTATATGGCGCTGATGTCGTATGTGCAAGTTGCGTCAATGCACCAACATCTATTAATACATTTGAATGGATTAAACCTTTATTAGAAAGAAAGTATCCAGACATTCAATTTAAATACACATACATTGATTTTCAAAATCAAACAGATAATCTAAGTGATCATGACCAACAGTATATTGAACAAATTGAGGAAGATGAATTATTTTATCCTTTAATTACAATGAATGATGAGTATGTAGCAGATGGTTATATTCAAACAAAGCAAATTACAAACTTTGTAGATAAACATTTTGCAAATTAATTTAAAGTATAATTCTTGAGAAAAAGAGGTCGGGGTAGGATAGGATTCATCATGAATTCTATCCTACCCCTTATTTTATTATTAACCATTATGATATTTATATAACCATAGGACGCCCGATTTAAGTATATGAGCAAGACGTCCGGTAACTGTACGGTCCATAATATAGGCAAAGCCTTTTTTCTCGCCAAGAGAACCAAGGAAACCTTGTACTTTTAATTCAGGCATTTTATCTGGTAATGGTTCATTATTCCATTGTTTCTTAAGTACATTAGCGATTTGATCACCTTGAACTTCAGCTAATTGTGCACTTGGTGCATGAGGTAAATCAGCACAATCTCCGACTATAAATACATTAAGATATGTTGGCACTTGATGATATTGATTGATGATGACACGTCCACTTCGATTGATATCAATCGGTAAATGTCTTACAACTTCAACAGGTTGAATTCCAGCAGTCCAGACAACTAAATCAACATTTTCTGGTGTACCACTATTATAAATTTTTCCTGGTTCCACTTTATCAATTAAAGAATTAGGCACTACTTTAACATTGTTTTCACGGAACCAATTAGCGATATAATTGCTTAATTTTTCAGGAAAATTCCTTAAAATTCGCTCACCACGGTCATAAAGTATGACTTCTAAATCTTCACGACTTTCACGAAGCTCACTTGCTAACTCTATGCCGCTTAAGCCAGCACCAACAATACCTACACTAGCGCCACTAGGTAATTCACTAATACTATGAAATGTTTCGCGTGCCTTGGAGAGTGTTTGAATACTATGCGTGTATTCCTCAGCACCAGGAACATTATGATATTTATCTTCACAACCTAAGCCAATAACTAATTCATCATAATCTACTTTTGTATTACCAACAGATACGATTTGAGCATCTAAATCAATATCATTAATTTCTCCATAAATAGTATTAACGCGTTCTGAATCAGGAAAGTTCATACGAACATCACTATCAGACTTAGTACCCGCAGCTAAAGCATAAAATTCTGGTTTCAAGCCATGGAATGGCATACGATCAATTAACGTTAAAGTATAATTTTCTGGTAATGCATCAGGTAAGATACGCGACATGATACGCATATTACCATAGCCGCCACCAAGTAATACTAAATTTTTCATCTGTTATACCCCTTTATAAAAATTTGTTATTCCGAAATGATTTTGACTAATACCCTTTGAATTAAGCAAACTTTAGTAAATTATTTAAACTTTTATTTAAAAATTTCAAACAATCAAAGTAGTTTATCCACCACATTTATTGCCCCTAACAATAAAGTGCATGATATATGTATATGGTTATTATATCTTTTTTTCAAAATGACTACAATAAAATGTGTGGTAACGAAACTAAGCTAAAGATATAGGTGTGTATTGTTGTTCCAAATAATATAAAAATGATGAGCGAGGACAATGCAGGCCAAATCAAGATTTGTTATAATAATATAATTAAAAAAATGAAGAAGAAGGTGAAGTATGTTTCCATTAGTCGAATTTTGCATTTCAAATATGGTAAAAGGCGGAGACTACGTTTACGATAAGCTTGAGAATGATCCTGATGTGGATGTATTAGAATACGGATGTTTAAATAATTGTGGCGTATGTTCATGTGGGTTGTATGCATTGGTAGATGGTGATACTGTTGAAGGTGATACACCAGATGAGTTATTAAATAATATTTATAAACATATAGAAGAGAATGACTTTACTAACTTATTATAGGAGGAATGGTTTATGTCAACTGTAACATTAACTGAAGCGGCAGCTTATGAAGTAAAAGATATGTTGAAAAGTAATGACATGGCAGATGGATATTTAAAGATTAAAGTAAACGGTGGTGGCTGTACAGGTCTGACATATGGTATGTCAGCTGAAGAACAACCAGGAGAAAATGATGAAGTACTTGAATTTTATGGATTAAAAGTATTAGTAGACAAATATGATGTGCCTGTATTAAATGGTACGACAATTGATTTCAAACAATCTTTAATGGGTGGAGGATTCCAAATTGAAAACCCTAACGCAATCGCTTCATGTGGTTGTGGTAGTTCATTTAGAACTGCTAAAGTAGCTGGAAATCCGGAAGAATGCTAATATAATTGCAAGTAATTTATCACTAAGAGTAATCCTTTAAGACAGTAATTTTCAGGATAATATGATTATTTTAATAATAGTCTTGTTGTTGCTTGAAAATGAACTATAAAAACTATAGAATTGAAGATGGATTGAACTTTGTCTTTTTTGTGAACTAAAGTTCATAAAATCGAATTGAAAATGAAAGTGTTGACTAAGACTATAAATGGGGATGAACAATAGGTTAAGTGCAAAGTCTTTTGAATGAATCAGATAAACATATATTAAGGTAAAATATATTGTTACATCTGAACTTTGTTATGTTCTGAAATTTGTAGCCTTTTTCTACATTTAAGAAAATAATTATGAAAGCTTAGGTGAATGAAATGGCACAAGATCGTAAAAAAGTACTTGTTTTAGGTGCAGGTTATGCTGGTTTACAAACAGTAACTAAATTACAAAAAGAACTTTCTGCTGACGAAGCGGATATTACATTAATTAACAAAAATAAATATCACTACGAAGCAACTTGGTTACATGAAGCTTCAGCTGGTACATTAAACTATGAAGATTTAATTTACCCAATTGAAAGTGTAATTAAAGAAGATAAAGTTAAATTTATCAATGCAGAAGTAACTAAAATCGACCGTAACGCTAAAAAAGTAGAAACAAATCACGGTATCTATGATTACGACATTTTAGTAGTAGCATTAGGTTTCGAAAGTGAAACATTTGGAATTAATGGTATGAAAGACTATGCATTCCAAATTGAAAATATTGAAACTGCACGTAAATTATCTCGTCACATCGAAGATAAATTTGCAAACTATGCAGCTTCTAAAGAAAAAGATGATAAAGACTTAGCTATCTTAGTTGGTGGTGCAGGCTTTACAGGTATCGAATTCTTAGGTGAATTAACTGAAAGAATTCCTGAATTATGTAATAAATACGGTGTTGATCAAAGCAAAGTTAGAGTAACTTGTGTTGAAGCTGCGCCAAAAATGTTACCAATGTTCTCTGATGAATTAGTTAATTACGCAGTTAACTACCTAGAAGACCGTGGTGTTGAATTCAAAATTGCTACACCAATCGTTGCTTGTAACGAAAAAGGTTTCGTAGTTAAAATTAATGATCAAGAACAACAATTAGAAGCTGGTACAGCAATCTGGGCTGCTGGTGTTCGTGGTAGTAAATTAATGGAAGAATCATTTGAAGGTGTTAAACGTGGTCGTATCGTGACTAAACAAGATTTAACTATTGAAGGTCATGATGATATCTTTGTTATTGGTGACGTTTCAGCATTCATCCCAGCTGGTGAAGAACGTCCATTACCAACTACAGCACAAATTGCAATGCAACAAGGTGAACACGTTGCGAAAAGCATTAAAAACATCTTAAACGGTCAAGCAGCTACAGACTTTGAATATGTTGATCGTGGTACTGTATGTTCATTAGGTGCACATGATGGTGTTGGTATCGTATACGGTAGAGACATTACTGGTAAAAAAGCTGCATTCATGAAAAAAGTTATCGATACTCGTGCAGTATTCAAAATCGGTGGCGTAGGCTTAGCATTCAAAAAAGGTAAATTCTAAGTTTCTCATATAAATTATCTAATATGATTTTGAAAATAAATACTAATTTAAAGCTACAATGCCAATTCGCAGTAGCTGACTGAACTGAAAAAGCGTATAAATCAAGCTTTTCTCATTTCTAGTCATCCTTATGGGGGTGGAATAACGAATTCATTGTGAATTCTGTTCCACTCCTTCTTTTATATGATATAAAAAGGAAGTGTAGAGGTTATGGTTAATTTCAATATAAGTAATACAGTTTTAAATTCAGAAGTATTTATTATAGGGTTGCCTGATCACATCAATCAACTTGGTTATATTAATTACAATAATGAAGATATAACAAAACAAATTGATACATACCGTCATCATCATTTAATTAGCAGTCAATTAGGTAAAATATCTTCAACTTTGTTACCTTTAAAAGACTCATCAAAACGACTTATTACTGTTGGATTAGGAAATTTAAAGACGCTTGATTATGGTACGCTATTGAGAGCTTTCGGCAATTTATTTCAATTTTTAAAAGAAGAACGTGTAACTGAAGCAGATGTATTATTCGATACATTGATTTCAAAGAAAATAGAGCAAACCAAAGTCGCAGAGGTTATGGGACTACAAAGTGAACAGGCAGTTTACAGTTTTGACAACTATAAATCTGATAAATCTGCACCCTATCAATTAGAGTTAAACATAAGTACGAATAAAGAGGACTTACATCGATATTTTATCAATGGTGCTATAATCGGACAATCGGTTAATGTTGCACGTGACTATAGCAATATGCCACCTAATATACTAACGCCTAATTATTTTGCTGAACAGGTTACGCAACACTTTGATGAAACATCAGTAAAAGTTGATATTAAAGATGGAAAACAATTATTAGATGAAGGATTCGGACTTATTCATGCTGTTGGTAAAGGGTCGGAGAATCCTCCAGTTGTAATAACTATGACATATAATGGTGGTGACAGTGAAGACGCACCAATTGCATTAGTAGGAAAAGGTATTACATATGATTCAGGTGGCTATAGCATTAAATCGAAGATAGGTATGCAGACTATGAAATTTGATATGTGTGGCGCAGCTAATGTAGTTGGAATGATTGATGCGATATCACGCTTGCAAATTCCTATCAATATTGTAGGAGTTATTGCTTCTGCTGAAAATATGATAAGTAGTAATGCAATGAAACCTGATGATGTATTGACGGCATTGAGTGGTGAAACAGTTGAAATGTTAAATAGTGATGCGGAAGGGCGTTTAGTACTAGGAGATGCTGTATTCTATGCTAATCAATTTCAACCTAAGATTATTTTAGATTTCGCTACATTAACAGGAGCTGCAGTTGCAGCACTAGGTGAAGATAAAGCAGCTTTATTTAACTCTAATGCAGATAAAGAGATTGAGGAAATACGAGTTAGTGCTAAAGAAATGGATGAATATGCTTTTGAATTACCTATGACTAAAACTGAGCAACGATTAATACGTCAATCTGACGTTGCAGATTTAGTCAATCATACAAACGGTCATGGAAAAGCACTCTTTGCAGCCACATTTATTACTCATTTTAGTGGATCTACACCACATATCCATTTCGATATTGCTGGTCCTGCGACAACTAACAAGACTAGCTATAAAGGTCCAAAAGGCCCAACTGGCAGTATGATTACTACTGTATTAAATTGGTTAAGATAAATAGAAAAGTAGAAATCATTTGGTTAAGGAGTAGAAACATGTGCTATTGCGTGTTTCTACTCCTTATTTAATATGAATAATCTTATTAACTTAGAATGTAATTCTACATTGACAACGTACCAGTTACTTGGTATGATAAGGAACATATTAAATACTTTAGTTCGGTAGAGAGATAAAGGATGTGTTGTTATGTTTAATGCAGTTGTAATAGCCGTATTATTAATGATTGTTTTATGCTTATGTAGACTAAATGTAGTTATTAGTCTGTTCATTAGTGCATTAGTAGGCGGTCTCATTTCTGGAATGAGTGTTGAAAAGGTAATCAGTGTATTTGGAAAAAATATTGTAGACGGTTCCGAGGTAGCGCTAAGCTATGCATTATTGGGTGGATTTGCAGCATTGATTTCATATAGTGGTATTACAGATTATCTTGTAACTAAGATAATCCGCGCAATTCACTCTGAAAATAGCAGACTATCAAGAATAAAAGTAAAAATCATTATTATTATAGCTTTACTCGCGATGAGTATAATGAGTCAGAACCTTATACCGGTTCACATTGCTTTCATTCCAATAGTTATACCGCCACTATTAAGTCTGTTTAATGATTTAAAAATTGATAGAAGACTTATTTCTCTAGTCATCGGATTTGGTTTGTGTTGGCCTTATGTCTTATTACCATATGGCTTTGGACAGATTTTCCACCAAATTATTCAAAGCGGTTTCCAAAAAGCACATCACCCTATCGAATTTAATATGATTTGGAAAGGCATGTTGATTCCTTCACTTGGTTATATAGTTGGTTTAATCTTGGGTATGTTTTATTATCGTAAACCACGAGAATATAAAACAGAAACTTATGTAGAAGATGAGAATACAATTAATGAAATTAAACCGTATGTACTCGTAGTTACAATAGTCGCTATATTAGCTACATTCTTAGTTCAAACTTTTACTGATTCAATGATTTTTGGTGCATTAGCAGGTGTACTCGTATTCTTTATTTCGGGTGTTTACAAATGGAGAGAATTGGATAGTCAATTTGTTGAAGGTATTAAAATCATGTCATTTATAGGTGTTGTTATTCTTTCAGCTAATGGTTTCGCAGGTGTCATGAATGCAACAGGAGATATCGAAAAATTAGTATCAAGTTTGACTGACATTTCAAATGGTCACAAGTTATTAAGTATTGTCATCATGTACATTATTGGTTTAATTGTAACTTTAGGAATTGGTTCATCATTTGCAACGATTCCTATAATTGCAACATTATTTATTCCACTTGGTGCTTCACTCGGCTTAAGTACTATGGCTCTAATCGCTTTAGTAGGAACTGCGAGTGCTTTAGGTGATTCAGGATCTCCTGCAAGTGATTCTACGCTAGGGCCAACAGCTGGGTTAGATGTGGATGGACAGCATGATCATATTCGCGATACATGTATCCCGAATTTCTTATTCTATAATATACCTTTAATGGTATTTGGTACGATTGCAGCTATGATATTATAGGTGTAATGAGGTGAACAATTAAATGACTAACTTATTGGAAACGTTCGAAATGCAGATTGAAGAAACATCAGAGGGTAAAGTAGTAATTTCAATGCCTGTTACTGATAAAGTTAAACAACCATTTGGTTATTTGCATGGTGGTGCAACAATTGCTTTAGGTGAAACAGCGTGTTCATTAGGCGCTACTAATCTAATCGATACGAATTCGTTCATACCACTAGGTTTAGAAATGAATGCTAACCATATTCATTCGGTTAAAGAAGGTCGTGTTATTGCTACAGCAACGATTATTCATAAAGGAAGTACAACTCAAGTTTGGAATATAGAAATAAAAAGTGAACAAGGCCAATTGATAAGTGTTATGAGAGGAACAATTGGAATTAAACTTTTAAAGCAATAAAATACCAAACGCTACTTTAGTTCAATTAAGTATCGTTTTAAATATACTAATTGTAAAAGTATTTGTCTAAGAAAGAACGCAGGCGTGGGATGGTGAATTCATAAAGAATTCTGTCCTGCGCCTGCTTTTTTTATAAGAAATATACAAGAAATCGCATTTAAAAATAGTTTATAGTTGTTACGTTGACAATTACTTCTAATGAAATTATGCATGTTTTTGGATATGTTGAGCTGATAAACGTTTATAGGCCTGCTTAATTCTTTGAGCGGCTTCTCTTCCACCCATGATATTTCTAGCAAAAGGACCCAGTTCTAAATCTGCTAAACCACCTGACACAAACAATTGAGGTAACCACTCTAATTCAGAACTAATAGAAGGTAATCCACAATGTGTTAAAGGTGCACTTTCATTTTTAATTAATGATTGAATCATAGTCTGTTTTAATAGTGTTGGTTCAAAACCTGTTGCTAATAAAATGAAATCATACGGGACAGACGCTTGTTCTGTATGAATTTGATGTTGGTCAACTGATAAAATATTGTCTTTGTGAATTACGAGTCGTCCAGATTGAATATGTTTCTTAAGTCGTAAATATAACTCTCTAGGCATTGAACCTTTATGTCTTTCGTGTTGAATGATAGACTGCCGTTCTAAAGAGGATTCAATATTTAAAAAGTGATTCATATTTTTAGGACCTAACCAACCTGGATCTGCATCGAAATGTTGGATATCAATGTCTTTATTCATCCATAAATGAATAACTTTATCATGAGATTGATTTATAAGTTTTAAAGTTAAATGGGCAGCAGAAATACCACTTCCTATAACGTGAGAACTGAGTCCATACATAGTTGTATTAAATGATTTATCGAAAATGTGGCACACATCATCAGCATCTTGATAAATATTAGGAATGTAGGGTTTATGCGTACATCCATTTGCTAATATAACGCAATCCGTGAGTATGATTTGATTATCATTTAATTGTATTTGCCATTGCCCATCTTTCTTTGCTAATGCTTCTACATAGCCTTGAATATGATTTTCGTTTAAATCATAATGATGAACTTGTTCGTGAACATGATGCATAAACATATCTCTTTGTGGACGTTGGTATTGACCATAAGTACCGTGTGCATATTGTTGAACTTTAGCGAATTGTTTTAAATGGAATGGGTTAGGGTGGATGTGATGTACAATTGGTGAACGCAAATAGGGCATGCTGATACGATGAGAAAAATCATTAAATTGTTCACATAGTGAGACATATGGGTCTATAATTGTTAATTTCTCTTTAGATAGCCCTAATTCTCTTAGTTGAATCGCAATTGTTGTACCTTGTAAACCGCCACCGATAATTGTCCAATGCATAATAACACTTCTTTCTTTATAAAACGTAATAATTACGATTTATATTATCATAAATATGTAGACTAGACAATAAAAAATGAGCGGAGACAGAAATCATTTTGAATTCTGTCTCCACCCACAATTGTGACTTGAGCTATATAAAGTTTGCTATAAGAACTTTTTCATATTAGTCAGTTGCTTTTTTTAGTTAAATCATTTTATCTTTAAATTCATTTTTTAGTTCATCGATCTTCGTATCTTTAGTATAAGGTGTTTTATTATTATAAGCTGCTCTCATTATTAAATGACTTGAAAGTGGGCCAGTTATAAGAATAAAAAGAATACCAAAGATTAATTGCATATTAATATATCCATCTGTAGCGATAAAGTATAAGAATGTGCCAAACAATAGGAAAATAGCACCTAAAGTTGCTGATTTTCCTGCAGCATGACCACGCGAATAAATATCTTTTAATCTTATAATACCAATAGCAGTAACGGCACTTATAATAGCTCCTAAAATGACAAAGATAACTGCTAAACTAATGATAATGTTCGTTATCACGTTCAATCACCTTACCTTTATCCATATATTTTGAGAAGACAGCTGTTCCTAAAAAGGCCAAAATACCAATTAATAAAATAGCAACGAGTAAATATTCTGAACCTATGAATATACTATATAACGCGATACACGCCATTAGTTGTAAACCGATTGCATCAAGCGCTAAAATTCTATCGGCTAATGTGGGACCTTTGATGATACGTACAAACATCGCTAACATTGATATTGCAACAACAATTAAAGCAATAATCATGATGATTTTTACCATTAGTCTTCGCCCACCTCTCTAACTACTCTCTCTAATGAAGATTTTATACCTTCAACTTCTTCTTCTTTAGTACTGAAATCTATAGAGTGAATATATATTTTTCTTCTATCATCACTAATACCTAATACGACTGTTCCTGGCGTTAATGTTATTAAATTAGATAATAAAACGATTTGCCAATCAGTTTTTAAATCAGTGTGATATACGAAGAAACCTGGTTCATTCTTAAGTTTAGGTTGTAGAACAATTTTTAAAACGTCGATATTAGCTTTTAATAATTCTACAAAAAATACAACCGCTAATTTTAATATTTTATAAATTTTTATGAAATAAAATCTTCCTGGTAATATTCTACTAAATAAATATACAAATCCGAGTCCTAGTATGAAGCCGAGTAAGAGGTTATTTAATGTATAGCTACCACTTAAGAAAATCCAAATAAAAGCTAAGATAAAGTTTAAAATAATTTGAATAGCCATTATGATCTACCTCCTAAGACACTCTCAATATAGATGCTAGGATCGTAAAACGATTGAGCCGCCTCAGAAATTAATGGATATAATAAATCAGCAGATAATCCAAATAAGACTGTGATGACGACAGCAATTATTGAAATAGTAGTAGCGTGTTTAACGTTAACACTTTGAGTAGGCTCATAACCTTTAGGTTTCCCGAAAAAGCCTTTTAAGAAAATATGAATGACTGAATATAGCACAACTAAACTTGAAAGTAATACGATAATACCACTTACATAAAATCCTTTTTCAAAGGTTGCTTGTACAATGTAATATTTACCATAAAAACCACTTAGAGGCGGTATACCAGCGAGACTTAGCGCTGCGATGAAGAAAGTCCATCCTAGTACAGGGTAGTGTTTAATTAAACCGCCAAAGTCTTTAAGACTTGTAGATTTCGTAATTTGATACATCACACCTATAAGTAAAAATAGGGCAGTTTTGACTAACATGTCATGAATTGTGTAGTAAATCGCACCTATAATACCTGCTTCATTCATCATTGCTACGCCAACTAAGATAACTCCGACTGCAATCATGATATTATAAATAATAATCTTTTTAGTATCATCGTATGCAATTGCACCTACCGAACCAAAAATGATCGTTAATAACGCTAAGAATAAAATTGTATAGTGCGAGAAACTCATTGTGTTGTGGAAGAACAAGCTCAAAGTTCTTAAAATCGCATATACGCCTACTTTTGTTAGTAGGGCACCAAAAAATGCAATGATTGCAAATGGTGGTGCATAATATGAACCTGGCAACCATACGTACATAGGGAAAGCACCGGCTTTAGTTGCGAACACGAAGATAAATAAAATAAAGACTATACTTAAGAGTCCGCTATGTGTGTTAGACAATGTAGATAATTTTTCACTAATATCTGCCATGTTTAACGTACCAACGATGGAATATAAAATCGCTACTGCAATTACAAAGAATGTTGAGGTTACTATATTAACTAATAAGTATTTGACAGTTTCACGTAATTGAATTTGAGTGCCACCTAGTACAAGTAGTGCGTAAGATGACATTAGGAAGACTTCGAAAAATACAAATAAGTTAAATATATCTCCAGTTGTAAATGCACCTATAATTCCTACTAACATAAATGTGATAGAGAAGTGATAATAATAACGTTCTCTATCAATTCCTGCTGTGGTACTTGAAAATGCAGTAATTAAAATGGTGATAATGATACTAGTCACAATCAACATTGCACTAAAACTATCTAGTAAAAAGATAATGCCATAAGGTGCAGGCCAAGAACCCAATTCTACTTTAAGCGGACCATCGACATATACATTTCTTAAATTGATTATTGCCACAATTAGTGTCAGGACTAGACCAGTTAAAGTGATATATCGTTTCGCACGATAACGTTGTCCTAAAAAGACCAATATAATTGCTGTAAAGATAGGTACGACTAATGAAAGGACGACTAAGTTATTTTCAATCATCATCTAACACTCCTTTCATTCTTTCTACGTTGTCAGTACCTAATTCTTTGTATGTTCTAAATGCTAAGACTAAGAAAAAGGCAGTTGTCGCAAAAGCGATAACGATTGCCGTTAGTATTAATGCATGGGGGATAGGATCGACATATTGACTAATATTTTTTTCATAGATTGGCATTTCGCCATGTTTCAATCCACCCATAGTAATTAAAAATAAATTTGATGCATGTGTAATTAAAGTTGTCCCCATAACAATTCGTATCAAACTTTTAGATAAAACGAGATAGACACTAATTGAAGTGAGGATGCCACATACAAATATCATGATTATTTCCACTATTCGCTCTCTCCAATCGTTATAATAATTGTCATAATCGTTCCAACTACTGCGCAAAGAACTCCGAAATCAAAGAACATCGGTGTGTTCATATGAACAGGTTGAAGTAGGGGCAACGGTATATTAAATTCCGTGTGTGTGAAAAAGTTTTCACCATAGAACCAACTCGCTAATGGAGTACCAACACAGAATAATAAGCCAATTCCAATTAAAATTTTAAAATCCCACGGGAATACCTTTTCCATCGTTTTAATATCAAACGCAATTGCGATGATAGTTAGTGCACATGATAATAGTAGGCCACCTACGAAGCCACCACCAGGTGTATAATGTCCTGCAAAGAATAAAGTGACCCCAAATAAGGCGATTAGAAAGGCGATAATAACAGCAGCATATTGAAACATTAAATTATTGTTCTGTCTGTTCATCACGTTTCACCTCACTTGATTGATGTTTACGACGCAACTTAATCATTGTATACACACCTAAACCAGCAATACCTAATACAGATGATTCAAATAAAGTATCCATACCACGGAAGTCAACAAGTATGACATTTACCATGTTCTTACCGTGAGCTAAATCATAAACATGTGCTTTATAGTATTCTCCAATAGATGTAAAATGTCTGTTTCCGTACGCAATTAAACCTAAGATAATTACAACAAGTCCGACACCAATTGAAATAAGTGCGTTCGTTAATTTAAATGATCGTGTTTCATTATAACGATTTAAATTAGGTAAATGATAGAAACATAATAAGAATAACGCTGTAGAAATCGATTCTACTACGAACTGAGTTAAGGCAAGGTCTGGTGCTTTGAAAAATACAAATAATACAGATACTGAATAACCGACCACACCTAGCATGATAACGCTAAATAAACGTGATTTAGCAATAACAACCATAAATGCTGCGATAATTAATAATATTAAAATCGCAATTTCGTAAATATGAATATTATTTATATCTTTAAAATTAAAGTCAAAAGGAACACTTAGTAACGTCACAATCGTAACGACAATAAGCATACCGAATATAATGACTAAGCTATCTCTAACATAACCATTTACATAACTATTCGTCATATTCGCTGAATAATTAGGCAAGTATTTTCCAGTAGAATCGTACCAATGATTTAATGTTAGACGTGTTGGCTGAGCGTGTAAGAGTCGGATCCAATAACTAAATGTTAGTAATAAAAGAATACCTAATATCCAAATAATTAATGTTGAAATAAATGCAGGAGTAATACCATGGAATAAATGAAATTCCGCATTAACATTACTCATACCACTAATTGCAGTAGTCGCTGGATCTACAATAGATTGCGTTAATAATCCTGGGAATAACCCAAAGACAACAACGAGTACTGCTAAAATGATTGGAGATAATAACATCAATATTGAAGCCTCATGTGCTTTTTTAGGTAAAGCATTAGGTTGATGTTTACCAAAGAAAATATACATAATAAATTTAATTGAATATACAAACGTAAATATACTACCCACAATAGCTAAAATAGGAAAAACAATACCTAATGTATCTAAACTGAAAACATTAGCGTGAGAAATCTCAATCATGGCTTCAAGAAATTTTTCTTTAGAAAGGAAGCCGTTAAACGGTGGAATACCTGCCATACTTAATGCTGTAATAACAGTAATTGTAAATGATATAGGCATAATCGTTAGCAAACCACCAAGTTTTTTAACATCTCTTGTGCCTGTAACATGATCTACAGCACCTGTAATCATGAATAACGCACCTTTAAATGTGGCGTGATTCACTAGATGAAACACTGCTGCAGTAAATCCAGCAATGTACAATTGGCTTTGACTTCCCTCGAAATGATAACTTACGGCACCAATACCTAACATCGACATAATCATGCCAAGTTGAGATACTGTTGAGAATGCGAGTATACCTTTCAAATCTTGTTGTTTTGTTGCATTTAAAGATGCCCAGAAAAGTGTGATTAAACCAACTAAAGTAATTGTCCAAATCCATCCTTGTGATATCGCAAAAAGCGGTGTAACACGTGCAACTAAATATAATCCTGCTTTCACCATTGTTGCCGAGTGTAGATATGCACTGACTGGGGTAGGTGCTTCCATAGCGTCAGGCAACCAAATATAAAATGGAACTTGTGCAGATTTAGTAAATGCACCCAACATAATAAGTACCATTGCGAAGATAAAGAATGGACTATGTTGAATCTCAGATGCATTAGCAATTAGCTCGTGTAAGCTAAGTGAATCACCTGCTAGAGAAATTAAAATGAATCCCCCTAATAAACTTAATCCACCAAATACGGTAATGATTAATGACTTCTGTGCACCATAAATAGATGCCTTTTTTTCTCTCCAGAAAGAGATAAGTAAAAAACTTGAAAACGAAGTCAATTCCCAAAATAGATATAAAATAATTAAATTGTCTGAAAGGACAACGCCTAACATTGCACCCATAAATAGTAATAAATAACAATAAAAATTACCAAGCTGTTCAGATTTACTTAAGTAACCAATGGAATATAAAACCACTAACGATCCTATACCTGTTATAAGTAAACTGAATAAAATGTTTAAGCCGTCAAGATATAAATCAAAATTCATACCTATATGTGGCATCCAGTTTAATGTTTTTATTACTGTATTACCTGACTGAGTAGTCGAAATTAGAGATAAGAAATAGATAAATAAGGCAACAGGAATAGGTAATACAAACCAACCTAAATGAATCTTTTTAAAGAATCGATATAGAATTGGAATAATGAGTGCAAATATTAACGGTAAAATGACCGCAATATGTAACAAACTCACTATGTTATCCTCCTTAAAAAATATTTATGCAATATATTATACATGAATCATATTGTTCTGAAAAACGACGAAAACGCATATAAGTAGTGATTTTTCAGAACTTGTTAAATAAGAAGAAACAGGTTCAAATGACCTATAAAAATTTTTGTTTATATTGAATTGAATAGTCAATTTTTATATTTTCAAGATTGTTTAAGGCTAGTTTTGCAAATTCAGTATTTTGCTGTTTTAAATCATTTTCCATTTTTGTAATAGCTTGTTGAAGTGACGCTTCATAAGTCATTTCCTCAACATTAAACTCGCGCAATTGTGAACGCGTTGCATAACGTTTCTCATAATGACTTAGAGCACGTCTTTCATGGAAAAAGACACCTTCAGTTTGTCCTGGATTATGTAAATCACCTTGTTTCGGATGTTTAATCACTTGCTCAACTTGAACTAGAACTTGGTCGTCATTCTCTTCTTTAATTGTAACGCCGTAAGCGCCAGTCTTATGTGAGAATCGGTATAACATGCTATATTACTTCCTTTCAAATGTGTTAAGATGTATCTATATCATCATAACATGAATGGAGAATTGAAATGACTAACTATCCACAACTAAACAAAGAAATACAAGACAATGAAATTAAAGTTGTTATGCATACAAATAAAGGCGATATGACATTTAAGTTGTTCCCAGATATCGCGCCAAAAACTGTTGAAAATTTTGTGACACACGCTAAAAATGGTTATTATGACGGTATTACTTTCCACCGTGTTATTAATGACTTCATGATTCAAGGAGGAGATCCTACAGCAACTGGTATGGGTGGTGAAAGTATTTATGGAGGTTCTTTTGAAGATGAATTCTCTTTAGAGGCTTTTAACTTATATGGTGCGCTTTCAATGGCAAATGCAGGACCAAACACAAATGGTTCTCAATTCTTTGTTGTTCAAATGAAAGAAGTTCCAGAATCTATGGTTAACCAATTAGTAGATGGTGGCTGGCCTGAACCGATTGCCAAAGCATATGCGGATAATGGTGGCACGCCTTGGTTAGATCAAAAACACACTGTGTTCGGACAACTAATTGAAGGCGAAGCAACTTTAGAAGATATTGCAAATACTAAAGTAGGTGCACAAGATAAACCTGTACATGATGTAGTTATTGAATCTATTGATGTAGAAGATAAATAATGATTGATTATGAACAAATCTTACGAATCGACGGTTGATGTCGATTCGTTTTTTTATGGTTTAAACTTTCTATTCAATTGCAATTTTAAAAACGATAACCTTAAATGCGAACGTTAATTTAGTATTTGTCGGAAGGGTTATTATATTTTTGAAAAAATGTGGATTTTTATTGGTTATAGTTAGTCCAAGTTTGTGATTTATGCTATTATAATTATGTTAAGTAAATCGAAGTAAGGGGTTATCAAGTTGAATAATCACTATAAAGAAGGTCAGCATATTAAAGTGCGTGTGACTGGAATTCAACCGTATGGCGCTTTCGTTGAGACCCCTGACCATACTGAAGGACTTATCCATATTTCTGAAATTATGGATGATTATGTCCACAACTTAAAAAAATTTCTATCAGAAGGACAAATCGTTAAAGCAAAAATTTTATCAATTGAAGATGAAGGAAAACTAAATTTGTCTCTTAAAGATAATGATTACTTTAAGAATTATGAACGAAAAAAAGAAAAGCAGTCAGTATTAGATGAAATTAAAGAAACAGAAAAGTATGGGTTTCAAACACTTGAAGAACGCCTACCGGTCTGGATTAAACAGTCTAAACGTGCGATTCGTAATAATTGATTGACTGTTAACACGCTAAGCTAACGTTATATTTTAATATAGCGTTAGCTTTTTTATGCGTTTGATTATAAAAAAGTGACACAAATATATGCATATACAGTCAAGCAGAATATTGGAGGAGCTTTAATTCTGTGTGCTATAGTCTGGTCATAATTAAAAAGGAAAGGACTTACCTATGAATAAAAAATATGAAAAATTATTTGAAACCGTAACTTTGCCAAATGGGGTTGAATTAAAAAATCGTTTTGTATTGGCTCCATTAACGCATACTTCATCTAATGATGATGGTACAATTTCTGACGTGGAAATACCGTATATTGAAAAGCGCTCTAAAGATGTTGGTCTAGCCATCAATGCTGCAAGTAATGTTAACGATATTGGTAAAGCTTTTCCGGGACAACCTTCTGTTGCGCATGATTCAGATATAGAAGGACTCAAGCGTTTAGCACAAGCTATGAAGAAGAATGGTGCTAAAGCTTTAGTTCAAATTCATCATGGTGGCGCACAAGCATTAGCTAATTTAACACCGAATGGAGATGTTGTTGCACCAAGTCCTATCACTTTAAAAAGCTTCGGACAACAACATGAACATGATGCTAGAGAAATTACGCCTGAAGAAATTGAACAAACAATTAAAGATTTCGGTGAAGCGACGCGTCGAGTAATTGAAGCTGGGTTTGATGGCGTAGAAATTCATGGTGCTAATCACTATTTAATTCACCAATTTGTATCTCCATATTATAATAGAAGAAATGATGAATGGTCTGATCACATGAAGTTTCCAACTGCTGTTATAGATGAAGTATTAAAGGCTAAATCAGAATATGCGAGCGATGATTTCATAGTAGGGTATCGACTTTCTCCTGAAGAAGCTGAAACACCGGGTATTTCAATGGAAATTACCGAACAATTAATTAATACAATTACTGAAAAATCAATTGATTATGTTCATATATCTCTTGGAGATATTCATTCAACTACAAGAGAAGGTAAGTATGCAGGACAAGAGCGATTGAAATTAATTCACCAATGGGTGGATGGTCGTATCCCAGTTATTGGTATAGGATCTGTATTTAAAGCTGATGACGCATTAGACGCTATTAAATCAACAGGTGTTGAACTCGTAGCACTTGGTCGTGAAATATTATTAGATTATAATTTCATCAGCAAAATTCAAGAAGGAAAAGAAGACGAAATTTTATCAGAATTTGACCCTCATCGTGAAGATAAGCATGAATTACCACCTAATTTGTGGAAACAATTTAACCAAGGTTTTTATCCGTTACCTCGTAAAGATAAATAGTATTAATGAGTGAATAAATGTTAAACTTTGCGGTTAGTTTTAATCTAGTTAAAAAGAAGATGTTCAAAATATCTTTATAAATTTAGTTTGATAAATGTAGTTTGATAAATGTAGATGAACTTAGAGAGTTTATAAAAGATTATGGCAATCATTCTTGTCATAATCTTTTTTACGTAAACACCAAAGGAATCTTAATTAATTTTATTTATCGGAAAATTTTTAATATTTTGCTTGTAAAAATATTGAGATATGTCATTATATCTGTAAGGGCTTTCATTTAGAAACGAAGGGCATATTTGATGTAACAATGAGTCATTTAATGCTCTTATTAATTTTGCAATTATACTTCTTTGTATATGACATCGAAAGCCGTAATCGTATGGCCATTAGTTTTAATATAAATTAAGCAAAGGGGAGATATTATGACTAAGTCAGAACAAATCATTGAATTAACCAACCATTATGGAGCTCAAAACTACGTACCACTACCAATCGTTGTTGCAGAAGCGGAAGGTATTTGGGTAACTGATCCAGAAGGTAATAAATATATGGATATGCTTTCAGCTTATTCAGCTGTTAACCAAGGACACCGTCATCCTAAAATTATTCAAGCACTTAAAGATCAAGCTGACAAAGTAACTTTGGTTTCTCGTGCTTTTCATAGTGATAATTTAGGTGAATGGTATGAAAAAGTTTGTAAATTATCAGGTAAAGATAAAGCACTACCAATGAATACCGGTGCGGAAGCAGTTGAAACTGCATTGAAAGCTGCACGTCGTTGGGCATATGATGTAAAAGGTCTTGAACCAGATAAAGCTGAAATTATCGCATTTAATGGTAATTTCCATGGTCGTACTATGGCGCCAGTATCTTTATCATCAGAAGCTGAGTACCAACGTGGTTATGGTCCGTTATTAGATGGTTTCCGCAAAGTGAATTTCGGCGATGTTGATAAATTAAAAGAAGCTATTAATGAGAATACAGCTGCTATTTTAGTTGAACCGATTCAAGGTGAAGCAGGTATTAATATCCCACCTGAAGGTTATTTAAAAGCTATCAGAGAATTATGTGATGAACATAATATTTTATTTATTGCCGATGAAATTCAAGCTGGTTTAGGACGTTCTGGTAAATTATTTGCGACTGATTGGGATAATGTTAAACCTGATGTTTATATTTTAGGAAAAGCGCTTGGTGGCGGCGTACTACCTATTTCTGTAGTCTTAGCTGACAACGAAGTACTGGATGTATTTACACCTGGTTCACATGGTTCTACGTTTGGTGGTAATCCATTAGCTTGTGCCGTTTCAATCGCTGCGTTAGATGTCATATTAGATGAAGATTTACCTGGCCGTTCACATGAATTAGGGGAATACTTTAAATCTGAATTACAAAAAATTAATCACCCAGCTATTAAAGAAGTACGTGGTCGTGGTCTCTTTATTGGTGTTGAATTACATGAAAGTGCTAGACCTTTCTGTGAAGCATTAAAAGAAAAAGGACTATTATGTAAAGAAACTCATGATACGGTGATTCGATTTGCTCCACCTTTAGTTATTTCTAAAGAAGAATTAGATGATGCATTAGATAGAATCAGAAGCGTGTTTAATTAAGTTCAAAAAGTTGTAACATTCATTTTGAAAACCCTTTAAAAAGCAAAGACATGTGTTACAATATGTATGAAAGCGAAATCATTTGTTAAAAAGAGGCGAAAGTGATTATGACTGAGAATAATAATTTAGTGACTTCGACACAAAGTATCATTAAAGAAGCTTTACACAAATTGGGATTTGACGATGGTATGTATGATTTAATCAAAGAACCATTAAGATTTTTACAAGTTCGTATCCCAGTACGCATGGATGACGGTACTGTTAAAACATTTACAGGTTATCGTGCTCAACATAACGATGCTGTTGGTCCAACTAAAGGTGGGGTCCGTTTCCACCCTGAAGTAGATGAAGAAGAAGTTAAAGCATTATCTATGTGGATGACTTTGAAATGCGGTATTGTTAATTTACCATACGGTGGTGGTAAAGGTGGTATCGTATGTGACCCACGTCAAATGAGTATTCATGAAGTTGAACGTTTATCTCGTGGATATGTACGTGCAATTTCTCAATTCGTTGGTCCTACTAAAGATATTCCAGCACCAGACGTATTTACTAACTCTCAAATTATGGCTTGGATGATGGATGAATATAGTGCTTTGGATAAATTTAACTCACCTGGTTTTATTACAGGTAAACCTATCGTATTAGGTGGTTCACAAGGACGCGATCGTTCAACTGCATTGGGCGTAGTGATTGCTATTGAACAAGCAGCTAAACGTCGTGGTAAGGAAATCAAAGGTTCTCGCGTAGTTATCCAAGGGTTTGGTAACGCAGGTAGTTTCTTAGCTAAATTCTTATATGACATGGGTGCAAAAGTCGTAGGAATTTCTGATGCTTATGGTGCATTACATGATCCAGAAGGTTTAGATATCGATTATTTATTAGATCGTCGTGATAGTTTCGGTACAGTTACAAACTTATTCGATAACACAATTTCTAACAAAGAATTGTTCGAGTTAGATTGTGACATTCTAGTACCAGCTGCGATTTCTAACCAAATCACTGAAGATAATGCGAATGATATTAAAGCCGATATTGTTGTTGAAGCAGCAAATGGACCTACTACACCTGAAGCTACACGAATTTTAACTGAACGCGGTATCTTATTGGTACCAGACGTACTAGCAAGTGCTGGTGGTGTAACAGTTTCATACTTCGAATGGGTGCAAAATAACCAAGGTTATTATTGGTCTGAAGAGGAAGTTAACGATAAATTACGTGAAAAATTAGTAGATGCTTTTGATTCAATATACGAATTAGCACAAAATAGAAAAATTGACATGAGACTAGCAGCTTATATTATAGGTATTAAACGTACTGCAGAAGCAGCTCGCTACCGTGGTTGGGCATAAACCGATATATAAACATAAATAAACGCTATAGCTTGTTATGGGAGTGAAACAAGTTATAGCGTTTTTGTTTTGATTCAAGAGCCTGGGACTTACATTATATAATGATGCTATTTTGCAAATTCGCAGTAGCTGAATGTATTAAAATTTTTACTTACTTTTGTGAACTTATTGCTTTATATTGATCAGCATAATTCGTAAACACACCATCAACACCGTATTGGTTCAAGCGCTGCATATCGGCAGTTTCATTCACGGTAAATGGATGTACGAGGAAACCTAAATCTTTTAAATGAGCTGTATTTTGTGCATTTAAATCACTATATTCAGGACCGACGCCAATTGCATAAGAATGAATACGTTGTAAATCTGTTTCACTTTGTTGAGCTAATTCACCTTTGTCCAATAGGCGTATTAATGGCACATTTGAATTTAATTGATGCATTTTTAATAAGCTAGCTTCTGAAAATGATTGTACCAGGACATGTCCATTTTCTAGAGAATTTGAAGTAAGCATGTTATGTCGGTTTAGTGTGTCTAGCAGTTGCTGTTCCATACCTGGATACACATCGGGTTGCTTAGTTTCAATATAATAATTTGCATTTGTACCATAACGTGACAATATCTCGTCTAACGTTGGCACTGTAGCCCCTTTATAACTATCTTTGGCTAATTGAGGATTTTGTTCATTAAATGATGAACCTGCATCTAATTTCTTTAATTCAGCTAATGTATAGTCCTCGACACGACCTGAGCCGTTTGTTGTACGATCAACTGTTTCGTCATGCATTGCAACTAAATGACCATCTTTAGTGCGTTGTTAATCTATTTCAATATATGAGGCACCTAATTCGTTATGACTTTTATCGTACGCTGCAAAAGTATGCTCTGGTGCATAGCCACTAGCACCACGATGTGCAATAGTAGTATGGCGCTCTCCTGTTAAATTTCTTGACCAATTAGTAAGATTGTTTTGATTTTTAGATGCATTAGTTAGATTCGTAGTTGTAGTGTTTGATGATTCACCACCACTTGCTTCAACGGGCGTATGTATAATCGCTAGACTCAAACTGGCTACTGTTAAACATGAAATGATACCTTTATTACTTGCTTTCAACAAACTCATCCTTTCATAGTTAAATATATAATTAAAATCTATCAGAGCAATTTTGTGTAAGAAAGTGAATTTGCAGAAGCTTTAAATAACTATTATATACTTAATGTTAACTCAATATATTTAACAAAAGGGTTGGGAATGGATAGAATTCATTCAGAATTCGTTAGCCCATACCCAACCTCTAAAATTAATCGTTATTTAATAATTTTTCAGCAACTTTAAGTTGATGACGTACTGCGTCTTGGCCTGTTGAACCATAACTTTTTCTTCGGCTAAGACAGTTTTCCGGTTTAAGATAATCATAAACATCTTGATCAATATTTGAATTTAATTCTTTGTAATGTTCAAGAGGTACATCTAATAAATAGATACCTTGTTGAATGCACTCAAAGACAATTTCACCAACAATTTCGTGTGCCTTTCTAAATGGTACATCTTTAGCTACTAAATAATCAGCTAATTCCGTTGCATTTGAAAAGTCTTGATGCACAGTTTCGTTTAAACGGTCTGTATTAACAGTCATTGTATCTAACATACCTTCAAAAATTCGTAGTGAACCTTTTATAGTACGTACTGAATCAAATAAACCTTCTTTATCTTCTTGTAAGTCTTTATTATATGCAAGTGGCAACCCTTTTAATGTTACAAGCATGCTCATTAAATGTCCTGTAGCACGTCCTACTTTACCACGAATAAGTTCTGCCATATCTGGATTCTTCTTCTGAGGCATAATAGATGAACCTGTAGAGAAAGCATCAGATAGGGTAATGAATTTCGCTTCATCCGTAGACCAAAAAATAATTTCTTCAGCAAAACGTGATAAATGAATCATAGTTAATGAAATATTATGCAAAGTTTCAATAATGTAATCACGATCACTCACTGCATCTAAACTATTCTCATAAACTGAACTAAATTCTAATAATTGTTGCGTTTCGTGTCTATCGATAGGGTGTGTTGTACCACTTAATGCAGCTGCACCCAATGGTGAAATATCAATACGTTTCATACTATCAATGAAACGTGAATAGTCTCTTTCTAGCATCCAGAAATATGTCATAACATGGTGTGCAAAAGAAATCGGTTGAGCACGTTGTAAGTGTGTATATCCTGGCATGATTGTATCCACATGTGATTGAGCTAGTTTAAGAATGGATGTTTGGAATGAACGAATAAGGTCTTGAATTTCAAGTACTTCTTTTTTTACGTATAAATGCAAGTCAGTAGCCACTTGGTCATTTCTACTACGACCCGTATGCAACTTACCTCCAGCGTCACCGACACGTTGAATGAGTTCATGTTCAATGTTTAAATGAATATCTTCAAGCGATTTTTTAAACGCAAGCTTCCCATTATGAAAGTCTTGTTGAATCTCTTTTAAGCCATTAATGATTGCGTCTTTATCATCTTGTGAAATGATATTTTGATTAGCTAACATGGTAGCATGTGCAATACTACCTTGGACATCTTCATCCAACAATGTTTGGTCGAAATCTATGGAAGCATTAAATTCATCTACCCAATCTTCCGGCTGTTGTTGAAAACGGCCACCCCATGCTTTACTACTCATTACTATAACCTCCATGAAGATATGCATTTACTTGAGTAGGTAAACCATAAATATCGATGAAACCTACTGCTGCTGATTGATTGAATGCATCTTCTTTAGTGTATGTTGCTAATTTTTCATCATATAGCGTGTATGGAGATTTTCTTCCATTAACAATGGCATTACCTTTAAATAATTTAATTCTAACATCACCTTCAACATATTGTTGCGTGCTATCAATGAATAATTTTAAGCTATCAGTTAATGGTGAGAACCATAAACCATTATAAGTTTGTTCAGCAAATTGTTTTTCAATCACTGGTTTGAAATGAGCTACATCTTTAGTTAACGTTAATGTTTCAAGTGCTTTATGTGCTTTTAATATTACTTCTGCACCAGGAGTTTCATATATTTCACGAGATTTAATACCAACTAGACGATTTTCTACATGGTCGATACGTCCAATTCCGTGTTTTCCAGCTAGTTCATTCAAAGTTAATATTAATTGATCTAAGTCATAATCTTGATGATTTAATTGAACTGGAACACCGTTTTTAAATGAAAGGATAATTTCATCAAGTGTATCTGGTGTATCTTCTAACTCTGCAGTCAAATCATAAGCGTCTTTTGGAGGGGCAGCATACGGATCTTCTAAAATACCACACTCATTTGCTCTACCCCATAAGTTTTGATCAATTGAATAAGGAGAATCGTGATTGATGCCAACGGGGATATTGTGTTTAATGGCATAATCAATTTCTTCTTCACGACTCCAACCCCATTCTCTTACTGGCGCAAATGCTTTTAGGTTAGGGTTTAATGCTTTAATAGCAACTTCGAAACGAACTTGGTCATTACCTTTACCAGTACAACCATGCGCGATACCGACAGAATTAGTTTGTTCAGCAATCTCAACTAATTTCTTAGCGATAAGTGGACGAGATAAAGCTGAAACGAGTGGATAACTATTTTCATACATTAAGTTACCTTTGATTGCATAACTTACAAAGTCATCACTAAATTCTTTAGTAGCATCAATAATATGACACTCAACTGCACCCATATCTAGTGCTTTAGAATATACAACATCTAAATCTTTACCTTCACCAACATCTAAACATACAGCTACGACATCATAGCCTTTATCTATAAGCCATTTAACGGCTACACTTGTATCTAATCCACCTGAATATGCTAATACGATTTTCTCTTTCATTAAAATTCACCTCATAATTTTTCTGAAAATTGATATAAATTTATACTAACAGATATCAAATGAAAATAAAACCATTTTTTTACATAAATATACAAAAATTTGAAAATGTCTTTTTTATCAACATCTCAATTGTATTAAAGGATATGTTACATATTGATATAGAAATATAAGTATTATTTTATTTAGAAATTATTCATTTTAAAATTATTAAAAATGTCTTAAAATTGTTGAATTAATTTGAAAATATTCGAATAGTCAGTCATGTCAATTGAATAGCAGGCTTAAAGTTAGTAAAATTAAATCAACAAAGATATACAGGAGGCTTTTATAAAATGACTCATATTCAATTAGATTATGGAAAAGCATTGGAATTCTTTGGTCAACATGAAATTGATCAACAACAAGATATCGTTAAAACAATTCATAAAACGATTCACGAAGGTACTGGTGCAGGTAGTGATTTCTTAGGTTGGGTGAATCTTCCGGAAGACTATGATAAGAAAGAATTTTCAAGAATTGTGGAAGCATCAAAACGTATAAAATCTAATTCAGACGTATTAGTAGTAATTGGTATTGGAGGCTCATATTTAGGTGCACGTGCTGCTATTGAAATGTTAACTTCATCATTCCGCAATTCAAAGGAATACCCTGAAATTGTATTCGTGGGTAATCATTTATCATCAACGTACACTAAAGAATTAGTAGACTACTTATCAGATAAAGATTTTTCAGTAAATGTTATTTCTAAATCTGGTACAACTACAGAACCAGCAGTAGCATTTAGACTATTTAAACAATTAGTTGAAGATAAGTATGGAAAAGCAGAAGCTAAAAAACGTATCTTTGCTACTACAGATAAAGCAAAAGGCGCATTAAAACAATTAGCAGATAATGAAGGTTATGAAACGTTTGTAGTACCAGATGATGTTGGTGGTCGTTATTCTGTATTAACTGCTGTGGGTCTATTACCGATTGCAACAGCTGGCATAAATATTGAATCAATCATGATTGGTGCAAACAAAGCGCGTAAAGAATTATCATCAGATAAATTAGATGAAAATATTGCTTATCAATATGCGACAATCCGTAATATTTTATATAGCAAAGGCTACACTACTGAAATGTTGATTAATTATGAACCGTCAATGCAATATTTCAATGAGTGGTGGAAACAATTATATGGTGAGTCTGAAGGTAAAGACTTTAAAGGTATATATCCATCTAGTGCAAACTATACAACTGACTTACATTCATTAGGTCAATATGTCCAAGAAGGACGTCGTTTCTTATTTGAAACAGTTGTAAAAGTAAACAACCCTAAACACGATATTACAATTGAAGAAGATAGTGATGATTTAGATGGATTAAATTACTTAGCAGGTAAAACAATTGATGAAGTTAATACTAAAGCATTTGAAGGTACACTATTAGCTCACACTGATGGTGGCGTTCCTAATGTTGTTGTGAATATTCCACGCTTAGACGAAGAAACATTTGGTTATGTTGTATACTTCTTTGAATTAGCGTGTGCAATGAGTGGATATCAATTAGGTGTTAATCCATTTAACCAACCTGGAGTTGAAGCCTATAAACAAAACATGTTTGCATTATTAGGTAAACCTGGATTTGAAGATAAGAAGAAAGAATTAGAAGAGCGTTTATAATTCTCTAGTCATTCAATAGCGTCAATTAAATATGTCTTACAAAGTCGATATGGATCAAATTCCGTATCGACTTTTCTATTATATACCTTTATATTAAAGCTAAGGAATAAGTTCTAACTACTACCTGTGACTGATTTATTGTTATATAGGTAGATTTATAAATGAAACAGTGTACAATATTTCTATGAAATAATAACTGTTAATCCAATAGGAAGGATTTGATGTAACTATGTTTCATCAAATTGAACAATGATTTGATTTATTACAAAGTTTTGGTTATCTAGCTGGATTTATTATTTTATTTTTTAGAGCCATTGTGCCAGTACTTCCTTTAACATTGTATGTTATTTTATGTGTTCATGCGTACGGCTTTATAGCAGGTACAATCATTAGTTGGTTAGGTGTTGTAGCAGGTACTTATACAGTGTTCTTTTTCTGTAGAAAATTTGTTAATGCTAACTTTATGAAACGGATTAAATCAAGACGATCGGTTGAACGCCTAATTCATTTTATAGATAGACAGGGCTTAGTACCAATATTTATATTAATGTGTTTTCCGTTTACACCCAATACACTAGTTAATTTTGTGGCAAGTTTCTCTCATATTAGAGGCAAATATTATTTTATAATTTTACTTATATCTAAGTTAATTTCTATTACATTTTTGGCGATTATGGGAAAAAGTGTAAGCTCATTTTTCACACATCCTGTTAGAGCAATAATGGTATTAATAGTTACTATAGCGTTATGGTTTATTGGTAAGAAAGTCGAGGGCTATTTCATGGGTTCGGACAAGGAGTGACAAGGTGCGTAGAGTGACAAGTTGGATTGTAGCATTCCTATTTGCTTGTCTGTTTGTCATGTTTATACAAATGTTCTTAGTTAAAGGTGCTGTAGTTCAAACTGATGATATGTCACCAACTTTGAATAAAGGTGACCGTGTCATTATTAATAAAATTAAAGTTACCTTTAACATGTTGAAAGACGGAGATATTATCATGTATCGACATAAAAATCAATTACACTTTGGTAGATTGGTCGGCAAGCCTGGTGAATCAATTGAAGTTAGAAACGGTAAATTGTATAGAGATGATAGACAAGTTAATAAATTTTATGCTAAAAATAGAGATATTAATAATTTTGCAATAAGAGATTTACATGATTCTGATGGTGATATTATTCCGCCAAATTCATATTTTATTTTAAATGATAATGGTGATAAACAACGTGATTCAAGAACATATGGATTAATAGATAAGGACCATATTGTAGGAGATGTTAGTTTAAAGTATTATCCATTTAAAGAATTTACCTATCAGTTTAATAAGTAGATGAGGTGTTAAAATTGAAGAAAGAAATAGTTGAATGGATTGTTGCCATAGCGGTAGGTTTATTACTTGTATGGGTAATGGTCAACTTCGTAGCTAAATCATATACTATAAAAGGCGATTCAATGGATCCGACACTAAAAGATGGTGAACACGTCATGGTTAACATTCTAGGATATAAAGTTGGAGACATAAAAAAAGGTAATGTAATCGTATTTCATGCGAATCAACAAGACGATTATGTTAAACGTGTCATTGGTGTACCTGGCGATAACGTTATTTATAAAAATGATAAATTATATGTTAATGGCAAAAAGATAAATGAACCTTATCTTGATTACAATGAAAAACGTAAACAAGGTGAATATATTACGGGTTCATTTGAAACTAAAGATTTACTAAATGCAAATCCTAAATCAAATATCATACCAAGAGGTAAATACTTAGTTTTAGGTGATAACAGAGAAGTCAGTAAGGATAGTAGGGCGTTTGGTTTAATTGATAAAGATCAAGTTGTTGGTAAAGTATCATTTAGATTTTGGCCGTTTAGTGAATTCAAGTTTAACTTTAATCCAGATAATGAAAAATAAGAAAAATTAGTATTAATGAATTAATTTTTAACATAGCAAGACTGGTAATGGAATGTTCATAGAGGTTCCGCCAGTCTTTTTTTGTTCAAAATTTCGATCTAACAAAACATTTTTAAGAACGTATGTTCTATGTTAAAATAAGATCAAAGGAGTGTGGAAATAATGGAGTTGAACGCATACATTGGCAGGGCAGGGACAGGCAAATCTCATCATATGATTGATAATATTAAGCAACAAATGAAAGAGGATCCTCTAGGTGATCCAATTGTTTTAATAGCACCAACACAGAGTACTTTTCAATTAGAACAAGCATTTGTTAATGATAAAGAATTGAATGGAAGTCTAAGAACTGAAGTGCTTCACTTTGAACGCTTAAGTTATAGAGTTTTTCAAGAGGTTGGAGGATTAACTGAAGAACGACTAACGCAAGCGGCTACCGAGATGATGATTTATGATTTAGTTCAACAACATCAATCGGAATTAAAACTATATCAATCACAAGTAAATTATTATGGTTTTAGTGAGAAGTTAAGTGAACAAATTCAAGATTTTAAGAAATATTCTGTTACGCCAGAACATTTACATACATTTTTGCAAGATAATGACTTGAAGACGAGAACTAGACATAAATTAGAAGATATATCGCTTATTTATCAGTATTTTGAGGAACGCATAAATGGCGAATTTATTACTTCAGAGGATAGTTTAAATCATTTTATTAATATTTTAAGTCAATCAGAATGGATTAAAAGAGCAGAGGTATACATAGATGGATTCCACAACTTCTCTACATTGGAGTATCAAATTATTAAAGCACTCGTTCAAAGCGCCAAAAAAGTTACTGTTCTTTTAACAACTGATGGTAATGAAGATCCATTTAGTTTATTTAGAAAACCATCAGAGGTATTAACGCATCTAAAGGAAATTGCCAATGATTTAAACATAGAATTACAACAACAATTCTTTAAACAACAATATCGTTTTAACAATAAAGATTTAATACAACTGGAACAACAATTTGACGCATTGCAAATTAATCCTATCGCTTACGATGGTAATATTAATATTTTAGAATCCTCAAGTATACGTGAAGAAGTTAATGAAGTAGCTCGCCAAATTATTAAAGATACACGTGATAAACAATATAGATATCAAGACATTGCTATCTTGTATCGTGATGACTCTTATGCATATTTATTTGACTCTGTTCTTCCACAGTATGATATTCCATTTAATATCGACACTAAAAGATCAATGACACATCATCCGATCATGGAAATGGTACGCTCACTTTTGGAAGTTATTCAAACAAACTGGAATATTAGTCCTATGATGCGTTTAATTAAAACCAATATTCTATCTAATCACTTTAAGGATAGTGCATATTTAATTGATTTATTAGAAAACTTTGTCGTTGAACGTGGTGTTTATGGCAAACGTTGGCTTGATGAAAAACTGTTTAGTATTGATAACTTTACGAAAATGGGACGTAAAGAACATAAATTAACTACTGAAGAACGAGAAGATTTCGAGCAAGTAGTTCATTTAAAGAATGATATTATTGATAAAATATTAACTTTTGAAAAAGCAATGAACGAAGCAGAAAATGTGAGAGGTTTTGCGACAGCTTTCTATGAGACAATGGAGGCATTTGATTTACCTAAATATTTAATGACTCACCGTGACCAATTAGACGTCGATGGTCGTCATGAAGAAGCTGAAGAAATAGATCAAATTTGGAATGGTCTTATTCAAATTTTAGATGATTTAGTCACTGTATTTGATAATGAAGAAATGACTCTTAAACGCTTTTTAGAGGTATTTGATATTGGTTTAGAACAATTAGAATTTGTAATGATTCCTCAAACCCTCGATCAAGTGAGTATAGGGACAATGGACTTAGCGAAAGTAGACAATAAAAAGCATATTTATATGGTTGGAATGAACGATGGTGCTATGCCGCAACCGGTTTCTTCTTCTAGTCTTATAACTGATGAAGAAAAGAAAGTGTTTGAACAACAAGCACAAGTTGAATTAAGTCCTACATCAGATATCTTACAAATGGATGAAGCGTTTGTTTGTTATATTGCAATGACACGAGGCAGTGAACAAGTTACATTTTCATATAGTTTAATGGGTGCACAAGGTGAGGATAAAGAAAAAAGTCCATTTATTGACCAAATACAAGGGTTGTTCAATGGATTAGATGTAACGAATATTCATTATCAACATAATGCACAACCTTTATCGTTAATGGAGCATCCACATCAAACTAAAGTCGTCTTATTCGAATCTTTAAAATCTTGGCTAGAGGCAGAGATGGTTGCTGATGTATGGGTTGATGCTTATCAAGTCATGCGTGATAATGACAAATTGAATAATGGTTTAGAGTACCTATTAACTGCGTTGACATATGACAACGAAACAGTGAAATTAGATGAACCATTGGCTGCATCTTTATATGGTTCAACAATTAACGCAAGTGTATCTAGATTTGAAGGGTATAATGATTGTCCGTTTAAACATTATGTTAATCATGGTTTAAGGTTAAATGAGCGAACGAAATATAAGCTTGAAAATTTTGATTTAGGAAATATTTTCCATACAGCATTGAAGTATATTTCGGATAAGGTAGATGGAGACTTTAAAAATCTTGATAATAAGAAGATACATGCTTTAACTGTTGAAGCTTTAGAGAATGTTTTACCTCAAGTCCAATTCAATCTCATGGATTCAAATGCATACTATCGGTATGTGTCAAAACGAATTGGTGTCATTGTCGAAAGTACTTTGAAAGCATTACGCTATCAAAATAAAAATACAAAGTTCAAACCACAACGTTTCGAAGCAGGGTTTAGAAAGAAACCGAACAACAATGAAGAACTTATTGCGCAACCATTAATTACAAAACAAGGCATTCCAGTTAATATACGAGGACAAATTGATCGTATAGATGCTTACACTAAAGATGATAAGAGCTACATTAATATTATTGATTATAAGTCATCTAATCCCAGTGCGAAATTAGATTTAAAGAAGGTTTATTATGGTAAACAAATGCAAATGATGACTTATATGGATATTGCTTTGCAAAATGCCCAACGTCTGGGATTATCTAACGAAATTAAACCAGGTGGCCTATTGTATTTCCATGTACATGATGAACGTCTCAGTTTTAAAGATTGGGGAGAATTGGAAGATGATGCTTTAACACAGGACAAACTTGAACAAGCATTTTTAAAAGAATATAAATTACGTGGCTTAGTTAATAGCGATATGGATGTAGTAGACGCATTGGATATTCGTTTAGAAGAAATTGGTAAATCCGACATTGTTCCAGTTAGCCTGAAGAAAGATGGAAGTATTGGAAGTAGGGGGAGCAGTGTTGCTGATGAAACAACAATTTATAAATTTATCAAACATAATAAAGATAACTTTATAAAGACTGCTACAAATATTATGGAAGGTCATACCGAAGTTGCACCACTTAAATTCGATGACCAATTACCATGCCAATTTTGTAATTTTAAATCAGTGTGCCATGTGGATACTATTATTGATAGTAAACATTATCGCCATGTAGATGAAACTATAGATCCTATCAAAGCAATACAAGATGTCGAGTTAGAAAGCGGTGATCATAATGAATAACATCCCCATCAAACCTAAAGATGCTCAATGGACAGATGCACAGTGGAAGAGTATATACGCTAATGGTCAAGATGTATTAGTAGCAGCAGCAGCAGGGTCTGGTAAAACTGCTGTATTAGTAGAAAGAATTATTCAAAAAATTATTAGAGATGAAATAGATGTTGATAAGTTACTCGTTGTTACATTTACTAATTTAAGTGCGAGAGAAATGAAGCATCGTGTTGATCAGCGCATTCAACAAGCGTCAATAGAAGATCCTAGAAATGAACATTTAAAGAATCAACGCATTAAAATTCATCAAGCACAAATTTCGACATTACATAGCTTCTGTTTAAAGATTATTCAACAGCATTATGATGTCATTGATTTGGATCCTAATTTCCGCACAATTAGTGATGTAGAGAATGTGCTGTTACTTGAACAGTCTATTGATGAAGTTTTAGAAAAACATTATGATACACCGGATATTGAATTTCTTACTTTAGTAGAACAATTATCAAGTGATCGCAATGATGATAATTTTAGAGATTTGTTAAAACGTTTCTATAATTTCAGTATAGCCAATCCTTCACCGTTCGAGTGGTTGGATTCTTTAGTTGAAATTTACACGGACGATAATAAACATAAATTATATCTAGACGAATTAGAAAGATTATCGAAAATTTATATCAAAGCTGCATATCATACTTTGTTAGAAGCGGAAAATAACTTTCTGAATTGTATAGAAGCGGAAAAGCATTTAGATGTTATCAAACTAGAAAAATATAAATGCGAAAAAATGATTGAGGGTAATGTGATAAATTTTGAAGAAATCATCAATTATACCTCTGAAAAATTGCCTACAATAACTAAAAAATTAAAAGATACGAATGAAGATGAAGGTATAAGTTCTCAGTTTTTAACAAACGCTAAAGATTTTTATGATGATTATAAAAAACTATTATCGGAAGTAAAAAATAAGTATCTAATGCGTTCTTATGAAGATTTAAAAGTAGATATGAAACGTTTGGCTCCTAGAATTCAATACCTTGTACAAATCGTTAAGGATATTATTAATGACTTTGCTGAAAAAAAACGTAGTCGCAATGTACTGGATTTTTCTGATTATGAACACTTCGCTCTACAAATATTAACTGACCAAGAGGGCAATGCTTCGTCAATTGCGAAAGAATATCGATCACAATTTGAAGAGATTTTAGTAGATGAATACCAAGATACTAACCAAGTACAAGAAGCAATCATATCTAAAATTAAACGTGGTGACGAATCTAATGGAAATTTATTCATGGTAGGGGACGTTAAACAATCTATCTATAAATTTAGACAAGCTGATCCAACGCTATTTATGGATAAATATCATCGTTTCACAAAAGATGGCAATCAATCAGGGTTACGTATCGATTTATCTAAGAATTTCCGTTCACGTAATGAAGTACTCGCCACAACAAATTACTTATTTGACCATATGATGGATGAAGAAGTAGGTGAAATTGAGTACGATGCTGATGCGAGACTTTATTTTGGTGCTACTAAATATTCTGATAAATCTATGCCTCTCGAACTACATGCATTAATTCAAGATAAAAGTAGCGATAATGATTTAGAAAAGTCAGAACAAGAAGCTCGCTATATTGCTGAGCAAGTTAAATATATTATTGAACATAAACAAGTTTATGATATGAAGTCAGAAACTTATAGACAAGCTACTTTCAAAGATATCGTCATACTTGAAAGAGGGTTGAAAAATGCGCGCAATTTACAACAAGTATTTAAAGACTATAATATTCCGTTCCATGTAAATAGTAAGGAAGGGTACTTTGAACAAACTGAAGTACGTCTCGTCTTATCATTTTTAAGAACCGTTGATAATCCTTTACAAGATATATATTTAGTAGGATTGATGAGATCGGTTATATACCAATTTACGGAAGATGAATTAGCAACCATTCGAGTTCAAAGTATGAACGATGATTATTTCTATCAATCCATATTGCATTATATGAAAGATCAAGAAGCGAACCCAACGTTAGTTGAGAAATTAGAACATTTTATGGATGATATAAACATGTATCAAGAATATAGTCAATCTCATCCTGTGTATCAATTAATTGATAAGTTCTATAATGATCATTACGTTATTCAATATTTTAGTGGTCTTATTGGTGGTAAAGGTAGACGCGCAAATCTATATGGATTGTTTAATAAAGCAGTAGAATTTGAAAATTCAAGTTTTAGAGGGCTGTATCAATTTATTAGATTTATTGACGAACTAATAGAACGCAACAAAGACTTTGGTGAAGAGAATGTTATAGGTCCTAATGATAATGTGGTACGTATGATGACAGTTCACAGTAGTAAAGGTCTAGAGTTCCCATATGTTATTTATTCGGGACTTTCAAAGAATTTTAATAAAGGCGACTTACGTAAACCACTCATCTTAAATCAAAAATATGGTCTAGGTATTGATTATTTTGATTTAGAGCGAAATGTAACCTATCCGTCATTATCGTCAGTTGTCATTAAATCAATTACTGAAAAAGAACTTGTTTCTGAAGAAATGCGATTAATGTATGTAGCTTTAACGCGAGCGAAAGAGCAACTCATTCTTATTGGTACTATTGATAAGGAAGAAACATTAGAAAAACTTGAGCGATTGCCAATTTCAGGTAATCAAATTGCATTGCATAAACGGTTATCAGCAGATCGACCTTTTGATTTAATATATAGTATTTTGGCTAAATACCAATCTACATCTTTATTACCAGAGTATCAGTTTGAGAAATCCATTGATAATTTAGATGAGAGTCTGCGTCCTACTGTAGATATTAAAATTGCACAATTTGAAGAACTTTCGATTGAGGACAGTGAATCAGAACAAGAAAGTCGCGATGTTTCAGATTTAGAAGTAGAAGGCTCGCATGATGATACATTAAAGCAACAAATTAATGATCAATTATCATTTAAATATCCTTTTTTAAAAAATACGGAGAAACCATCTAAACAGTCTGTTTCAGAATTAAAGCGTCAATTAGAAACAGAAGAAAGTGGTACAAGTTACGAAAGGGTAAGACAATACCGTATAGGTGTATCAACTTATGAGAGACCTAAGTTTTTACGTGAAAATAAAAAACGTAAAGCAAATGAAATTGGTACTTTAATGCATACAGTTATGCAACATCTACCATTTAAAGAAACTCGTATGACTGAAACAGAATTGAATGACTATATTAATGAATTAATTGAAAAGCATATTATTGAAGAAGATGCAAAAAAAGATATTCAATTTGAAGCAGTTATGAATTTTATTAGAAGTGACTTGTATATGACTATTACAAAAGCTGACAAAGTTTATAGAGAGTTACCATTTGTCGTAAATCAAGCGCGTGTAGACGAAATGCCTGAATTAGATGAAGATGTGTCAATTATTCAAGGTATGATTGATTTAATATTTTTAAAGGACGGTCAATATTACTTTGTAGATTATAAAACAGATGCATTTAATAAGCGTAGAGGTATGACAGACGAAGAGGTAGGTATACAACTTCGTGATAAGTACAAAATTCAAATGAAATATTATAAAAATACATTAGAAACGATTTTAAATTCTAAAGTATACGGTTACCTTTATTTCTTCCAATTTGGTCAAATGAGTATTGAAGAAGATGTTTAATAGATTTTTAATCCAATGAATGAAGTGTGTATTAAATTTCAAAAATTTCAGACATATATATTTGTGGTTTAGCAAAGATTAAAGTTATAATATGTATTAAGATATAGATGAGGAGTTGATACTGAATGAAATTTCTATCATTCAATTATAAAGACGCTGAATCTTACGGCGTAAAAGTTAAGCGTGAAGACGCAGTTTGGGATCTTAAAAAGGTATTTGCGGAATTTGGAGAAGATGACTTCCACCCTCAAACATTATTAGAGGGATTACAACAAAACCAAACATTAGATTTCCAAGAACAAGTACGTAAAGCAGTTGTAGCGGCTGAAGATAGTGGTAAAGCAGATGAATTCAAAATTGCTTTTAATGACATTGAATTCTTACCACCAGTTACACCACCAAATAATGTTATTGCATTTGGTCGTAATTACCAAGATCACGCAAGTGAATTAAATCATGAGGTACAACGATTATACGTATTTACTAAAGCAGCATCATCATTAACTGGTGATGAATCAACAATTCCAAATCATAAAGATATCACTGATCAATTAGATTACGAAGGTGAATTAGGTATCGTAATCGGTAAATCTGGAGAAAAAATTCCGAAAGCATTAGCATTAGACTACATCTACGGATATACAATTATTAATGATATTACTGATCGTAAGGCGCAAAATGAACAAGATCAGGCATTTCTATCTAAAAGTTTGACAGGTGGTTGCCCAATGGGACCTTATATTGTAACTAAGGATGAGTTACCAACACCTGAAAATGTTAATATCGTAACTAAAGTTAATAATGATATTCGTCAAGATGGTAATACAAGTCAAATGATTAATAAAATTGATGATTTAATTGAAGAAATTTCTAAATATGTAGCATTACATCCAGGAGATATCATTGCTACTGGCACACCAGCTGGTGTAGGTGCAGGTTTACAACCGCCTCAATTCTTACAACCAGGTGATGAAGTCAAAGTTACTATTGATAATATTGGTACATTAACTACTTATATTGCTAAATAATAATTAATATTTCAAAAATGTTATAAGGATTGTCTATCATAATTAGTTCATAATAAATGATTGAATTGAGACATCTTATATTATAAGTATTTCTTAATTGTAATCAGTTAATACAGGTGAGCCTGGGACATAAATCAATCTCCCGGGCTCTAATTATATATTGCCAGAAGTTGTCAGAAATAAAAACGCACTTGATACAAGCGTTTTAATTCAGGGGCCCCAGCAGAGAGAATTTCACATGGAAATTCTACTAAACCATTATTTTAGTTTCATATCCATCTCATATAGCGTTTAACAATACGTTCAAGTGTTTATGTGATATGATAGGTAAGTAAAAAGGTAATAAATAGTATTGGGGGAATTCGGTCTTGTTACATATGCATATTGCAAGTTGGGCGTTGACAATTATTTTATATGTAATTGCATTTTTACATATTTCAAAATCACAAGGTCCTACACCTATGTTTAAACCTTTACAAATGGCATTAAGAGTCTTTATGTTACTCACTTTATTCTCAGGGTTCTGGTTGTTAATTCAAGAATTCATGGCTGCTAGCCATGGTGGTGGGGGCAACCATATGTTGTTAACATTGAAGATGCTTTGTGGTATAGCGGTAGTTGCACTAATGGAAGTATCTATTGCCAAACGCAAGAAACACGAAGCAAGTCATGGTTTATTCTGGGCAACAATTATTTTAATAATTATTACTATGGCGTTAGGTATTATCCTACCATGGGGTCCAATTAGTAGCCTTTTTGGAATTAGTTAAAATTTAAATTATTAATGATATAGGGATAGCCCTTAAATGATTGAATTTGCTGTAATCATTTAAGGGCTATTTTTTATAAATCTCTAGCTTTGTAACCAATCATATTAACTAAATCTTTTGGATGACTGTAAGGTGGTGCGTATGCCACTTCAAATTCAGTTAATTCATCAATGGTTAATTCGCTCATCATTGCCATTGATAATACGTCAATACGCTTATCAACACCTGTTTTACCTACTGCGGCAGCACGTAAAAGACGACGATTATTTGTGTCAAAGTAAACGCGTAAGTGGACATTAGTATTTCCAGGGTAATAACCAGCATGAGTGCCAGAATTTAATTCAACCATTTGATAATCAAAATGCGTTAATTCTTCGACTTTGATGCCGACGCTTGCTAATGTATAATCGAAAAATTTAACGATATTGGTACCTAAAAAACCTTTGAAAATGATATTTTTATTACCAGCTAGTTGTTCTGCAATGACGCTTGCGCCACGATGTGCTCCCCAAGCTAATGGAACTTGTGCGGGTAGATTTACATGACGGTACGAAGAGGTAATCACATCACCCAAAGCATAAATATTTGGGATGTTTGTTTCAAACTTATCGTTAACTTTAACGAAGCCTTTATCATCTAATTCTACGTTAGATGACTCGATAAATTTCGAATTTGGATGTGTACCAACGCCTTCAATAATTATATCGTAATCTTCTTGAATGCCTGATTTAAAAGTAACCATATGATCATTAACACTTACAATTTCCTCATTTAATCGATAAGGTATGTGTCGCGAATCTAGCTCGTCAAAGATAACTTGATTCATATCTTGGTCCATCAACTTGTTAATTTTATCAGAGCGGTGAATTAGAGTAACATCTAATCCTCTAGCATATAAATTCTCCAAGACTTCTAATGAAATATAACCTGCTCCTACTACTAATGCTTTCTTAGCCTGATGTTGATCTATAAATCGATCGATGGCATCAGTATCCTCCATATTGCGTAAAGTGAATATGTAATCACTATCAAAGCCTAAAGAATTAGCACCTGCACCAGGACTCAATATTAATTCGTCATAACTCGCTTCAAATTTTTCATTCGTTTGACGATTTACTACCGTCACTGTTTGATCTTTGTCATTAATAGCAATTACTTCATGATACGTTTTAACTGTAATATCTTTCTTTTCTTTAAAGACGCCTGGCGTAATTGGTAAAACATCTTTACGTTCATTAACAATGTTACCTATAAAGTAGGGTAATCCACAATTTGCGAAACTCATGTCGCGGTCTTTTTCAAAAATAGTAATTTCACTGTCTTTATCTAAACGTCGTATTTGGCTAGCACAGGTTGCACCACCGGCGACAGCACCGACTACAATTATTTTACGCATGATACATTCCCCCAGAAAAAATATATTAAAAAAGTGAGACATTATAAAAGTATACATTTATCTAACTTTAAGAATTGTTGTTTAACCTTTATAAGGTATATTTAATTTAAAGAAATCATTTAAATAACGGCCGATACCATCATCATTATTTGAATAAGTAATATGGTTTGCAATATGTTTTAATTCATCTAGACCATTGTCCATTGCGATACCATATTTAGCATATTTAATCATTTCAATATCATTATCCTCGTCTCCGAAGGCTATAATATGTGAAGGTTCAATTCCTAAATAGTCTTTGACTTGATCAATACCACGCGCTTTACTAATCCCGCGTTTAACGATTTCGATTACTGGGAAAGGCGCTCCCCAACGTCTGTGCTCAATATTCTCTGCATAGAAACGCGTCAACATTTGCTTGATTCTAGGTATGTAAATCTCTTCTGCTTCTACTAATAACGACGTTGGTGCTTCATCTAATTCTTCTAATAAATTACCTGTTTCAATTTTAGGATTACCCATTGAAAAACCCTCAAATAATCTAGGATCATGATTATTAATAAACACGTGATCGCGAACCTCAGCAATAATATTTGTAACTTTTGCTTTTTGAAGTGTTTCGATCATGTTTCTAGCGAGGTCCACATCTAGTACCTCGTGTGTCGTTTTAAAATCATCTGATTTAGGATGATGAACATAAGCCCCATTGAAGTTTACAATAGGTGTGTCCATGTTTAATTCATGATAATAAATTTGGCTTGCACGGTATGGTCTTCCAGTCGCAATCATAATGCGATGACCTTGCTTTTTTAATGTTGTAAGTACTTGCTTAGTATAGTCGCTAATTTCTTTATTATCATTTAATAATGTCCCATCTAAGTCTAAACAAATTAAATAAGGTTTCATATATTTCTCCTTAAGCTACATATCTATAGAATAAAATACATTAACATTTCATATTAAATGTTTTTAAAATTGATACATAAATCAACTTTATAATGTTATTATAACGTCTTTATTCGCTTAGTTGTATCATAGCATTTTATTGGCGTTTTGTCGGATATTTGATATATTAGTGTAAAGATAAATAATGAGAGGTGATACTAATGGAAGAGGCATTAAAAGACAGTATCCTAGGTGCACTTGAAATAGTTATTGACCCTGAATTAGGTATTGATATCGTTAATTTAGGTTTAGTATATAAAGTGAATGTTGATGATGATGGTTTGTGTACAGTTGAAATGACTTTAACATCAATGGGTTGCCCACTTGGGCCACAAATTATCGAACAAATTAAAACAGTATTAGCTGAGATTCCAGAAATACAAGACACAGAAGTTAATATTGTTTGGAATCCACCTTGGAACAAAGATATGATGTCAAGATACGCTAAAATTGCATTAGGCGTTGGCTAATTAATCGCTTTTGAACAATAGTACACGATTAGGATGTACTATTGTTTTTTTATTTGGCTCTACGTCAAATCGGACTGATGAGTCCAAATATTGAGATT